>Ga0209712_10000621_pt1 | contig 30940 bp, 23 predicted proteins | sample ArcOceMetagenome_FD_187443 | JGI IMG/M metagenome (GOLD analysis project Ga0209712, IMG submission 187443) | Marine eukaryotic phytoplankton communities from Arctic Ocean - Arctic Ocean - Greenland ARC118M Metagenome (SPAdes) (version 2) | ecosystem: Environmental > Aquatic > Marine > Oceanic...
TTATAAAAGTTTTTAAACCATTTTCAGAGATAAAGTCTTTTTGAGATAAAGTAAGCCAATCATTTGAATCTTCAACTTGGTTATTAAGAATATTCACTGGCAAGTCAGATATATTAATAACACCATTTTTACTGGCCGTTAATAAATCAATTGTTTTTGAAAGCTCTCTAATATTTCCAGGCCATGTGTAAGCCTCTAATGCTTTTAAAGCGTCAGATTTAATAACAACTCTTCTATGTGCACTGGAGAGAAAATATTTAACTAGTTTCTTTATATCTTTTGAACGACTTCTAAGAGGCGGGATATCAAGATTCAAACCACTAATTCTAAAAAATAAATCTTTTCTAAATTCATCATTAGTGACCATAGAGAATAGATCTTCACATGTCGCTGAAATAAGCGTAAATGAAGACTTAACTTGCTTACTAGAACCAACAGGATAGAACGTTTTTTCATCTAAAGCTTTTAAGAGTTTCTTTTGCATATTGATAGACATTGTAGCAATCTCATCTAAAAATAATGTTCCACCATCAGCTTGTTGCAGTCTACCTATGCGGTCTTCAGTAGCACCTGTAAAAGATCCTTTCTTATGACCAAAAAGTTCTGATTCTAAAAGAGTTTCTTGAATTTCTGAACAGTTAAGATGAACAAAAGGCTTTTCTTTACTATATGTTATTTCGTGAATTAATTTACCAATTAAGCTTTTACCAACACCAGTTTCACCACTAATGAAAACAGATCTATCTTTTAGATTAATCTCTGCAATCTTTGAAATGTTTTTTATTAAGTCTTGATCTTGAGTAATATATTTTTGATTGAAAAAATCTTCTAATATATTAAGTTTTTTAGTTTTTATAAACTTTGAAATATAGGGTTCTAGGTTCGTTGCGTAGTGGAGCTTTGTTAAGAAATGATCGCATCCACCATCATATGCTTTTTCAGTTGTTTCATCGTTGTCATAAGAACTTAAAATAATAGAGTGAATTTCTTTTGATTTGGCTTTGTGAAGAACTGATATACCAGATTCATTCTCTTCCATTTGCATATCAATTAGAGCTAGATCAAAATGTTGATTCTCCAGAATCTCAAGAGCTTCTTGTGCACTAGAGGCCTCTGTTACAATACCAAAGTCTCGAATAATACTTAAAACTCCAAGTCTAAAGTATTGGTCGTCATCTACTAATAAAATATTTAAGTTTGTCTTTTTCATGAATTTGAATATAGACGTAAAACATTCTGGTTTCAAAACATATATTCGGATTCCGAATATTTTACATAGTTGTGTTCTTTGTGTTCTTTGTGTTTATGCTAACTAACCGTTTTTACTATTCGAGTAGAGTCTTATCCCGTCCCTTAACTTGCTCAAGAAGTTTTTTTACATTCTGACTTTCACCGCGCTTACCAACTAAAATAGAGTCTTTAGTCTCAATAATGATTAGGTCCTCTACATTAAAAGTTGCAATGACCTTCTTGTCACTTATTACTAAATTATTTTTAGACTCAAAGGATAAATGGTTTTTATCAATTGTATTACCTTCAGCATTCTTTTTTAGTTCGTTATATAAAGAATCAAAAGAGCCTAGATCAGACCAATAAAAATTAGAAGGAATTACACATACGTTCTTACTCTTTTCCATAACAGCATAGTCTATACTATCTGATGGGATTTTTAGCATATCTTCAAAATCAAAATGTTTTTCATCACCATTTGTTTGAAGATTGTTATGTGTGTTTAAGCATTGATCGTAAATTTCAGAAGAATATTCTTTTAACTCATTTAAAAAAGTTTTTGCTTTAAAACAAAACATTCCACTATTCCAAAAGAAATTTCCGGATTCTAAGTATTTAATTGCAGTTTCAAGGTTTGGTTTTTCTTTAAAGGATTTTACATTTATACCGTCAGCTTCGATATAGCCAAAGCCTGTCTCTGGATACTTTGCTTTTATTCCAAATGTAACTAGTTTCTCTTGATTGGCAAGCTTGCAAGCAGCAGCTATACACTCGTTATAAACATCCATATCTTTTATTAAATGATCACTTGGTAAAATTAAAAGTATCTCATCTGGGTCACTGCTAAGTGCAGCTAAAGCAATGGCTGGTGCTGTATTTCTGGCCGTAGACTCAATTAAAAATTGTGTGGAGGCCTTAAGATCTTCTGGCATTTGCTCCTTGCAAAGAGGTAGTTGAGTCTTGTTAACAACAACACTATATGAGTCAGATAATGACTTATTTCTAAGAACTGTATTTTCAAATAAGGATTCGCCATTAAAAATTTGAGCAAATTGTTTAGGAGTTTTTTGTCTAGAGATAGGCCAAAGTCTTGTGCCCGCTCCACCACATAAAATTACAGTTTTCATAATACCTTTTGTTGTTTTTATATTCCGAGTGCGTATGAAGATATCGTAAAATAAATAAGAAGACCAGTGATGTCTACTGTCGTGGTAATGGCCGGACTAGCTGCAACTGCAGGATCTCCGCCAAGTCTTCGAACTAATAAAGGAAGACCAGCTCCAACTATCGCAGATGTCATTACCTGCATTGCAATAGATAATGAAAGAATAAATCCCACAAATTCAAAACTCATGCTTGGTGGCAATAAAGAAACTGATGAAAGATAAGCTATCTTTATAAAGACTAGTCCTCCAACACAAAATGAAAGCATAAAAGATATTCTCGCTTCTTTCCATAAAATTGCAACCCACTCTTTCTCATTTACTTGGCCTAGGGCAATTGCACGAATAACAACAGTGGCCGCCTGACTTCCTGTGTTTCCACCAGTTGCTGTCATCATTGGCATATATAAAGCTAGGATAATCATTTGTTCTAATACATGTTGATAATGGTGAACAATTACTCCTGAAATTAAACCTACAGCAGCTAATGAAACTAACCAAACAACTCTTTTCTTAAAATGTTCAATGGAACTTGTTCCTAGATATGTGTGTTCATCTTCAGAGGGAACAATCCCCATGAACTTTTCCATATCTTCAGTGTGTTCAGCTCGGATAATATCGATGGCCTCTTCGTGACTTACAATTCCTACAAGTTGCCTTAGTGAATTTAAAACTGGTATCGCGACTAAATCATGCTTTTCAATTTTTCTAGCGACAATTTCTCTGTCATCATTAACATCTACATAGATAAAATTTTCATTATAAAGCTCTCGAACAATATCTTTTGGATCAGACATTATTAAGTCTTTGATTGTGATAATTCCAAGCATTTCCATGTCATCATTTACAACATAAATATAGTAAATCATTTTTTGAGATGGAGCATCGTGCCGAATCTTTGCTAATGCTTGCTGACAAGTCATATGGATAAGAATCGTTGCAAAGTCTGTACTCATAGTTCCACCAGCAGTTTCTGGTGGATAAGCACTTAGAACAATAACATCTTCTCTTGTTTTTTTATCAAGAAAAGGAAGGAGTTCAATTTGTTCTTCTTTGGAAAATTCCTGAAATAAATCGGCTCTTGAATCAGAGTACATATGAGTGAAAAAGTCAGAAAATGTTCTATTATCGACAATCTTAGAGAGCTCATATTGTTTTTCAGTAGGAAAGTAGCTATATATTCTTCCAGCATCTTCTTGTTCTAAAAGAATTAAAAAATGAATGATATCTGTGTCAGCTTTATCATTTAGAAAATCAACAACAGTGGCCGTAGGTAAGTCTTCGAGGAGCTCTCTGATTTCTGGCGTTTTACCTAACTTCACTAATTCAGCAAGTTCATCAAGTATTTCTTGAATTTCTAAGTTCTCGATCATTATAATTTACCTATTTAAAATGTATATATCGGTACTTAGCTCTATTAGATTTAGATAAAATTAAATATTATTGATTACCCGATACCTATCGTATAGTATCGAAATTATTTAAAAAATCTTTATAGTTTTCCTAAGAAATTCCGAAAAGTAATTGAGTTATAAAAAGATTAAACGATTTTTTAGGAATATATGAGTCAATTGAATATAATTTTTTATAGAATGACCAAAGAGCAAGGTATTGTAAGCGAGCTCTCTAATTACTATGGTAGTAGTGATGATCATTCTGTTGAGTTTATATCTACAGATGCAAAAGCAAATCAATACTTGCCTGCTGCAGGTAGTGGTATTTTTATATTTGAAGTTAAAACAAAAATTGATCTTCAAGCCGCAGTAAATGTTCTTAAAAATCAAAAGAAATTAATTCAAAACGGATTATTAAAGTCGTCTTGTATATTACATATAAATAATAAAAAGATTGAAAAGATACTTGCAAGGTATGGTTGTGTTGATTTACTTGAACCAGGTATTAAGTCAAAAACCTTTAGTTTTAAAATTGATTTCTGGTCGAGAGCTTTAAAAACTCTTCTGAAGAAACAAGAAAAGGAATTAGAACTTAAAATTAAAAAAGATATATCTAAAAGCGGAAGTAGTGCTGAAGCTAAAACAAAAAAGAAAGAAGACTTCGTATATGTTGCACCATTAAAACTTCAAAGTGATATTTGGTTAGTAAAGTCTAAAACAGATTGTAAAAAAATTCTTAGGCGATGGCTATTAAGAATACTAGGACCAAGTCCTCATGCTGGAAAATGGGTAGAGTTAGAGCCTCAACCAGGTGATAAGCTTCAAACTTGGAAATATACCTTAATAAGTGAAAATGATCAATTTATTGTAGATGATGGATCGTGGTATTTTTATGGGTCAAAACCAGAGTTTGATTGGAAATTAAAAAGATGGAATTTCTCATCAGATTTACCACACCTCTATTTTTATTCTAAAGACGAGCAAGTTTTTTCAAGATTTAAGTTTATTGATGGAAGTATGGAAGTTGCTGGCAACTCTAAGTATGCTGAAGCCAAAGAAGAATTAATCCTTGAGACTTGTGACTCAAACTTCTCTTTTGAAAGTGATGAGGCTGAATCTGAAGGTTCACAGAGTCTCGACGCAGATAATGATGAGCTTGCTGGAAATATTGAAGGTGATGTTAAAGATGGAGCTGAAGACTTAGATGGAAATCTAACTGGTAAGCTTGATACATCTTTGAGCGCTGAAGAAATAGAAAAAAGAAAAGACTCTGGCCTATATTCAGAAGATGATGTCGGAGGCCACATGGGTGGCAAGGGATCTACTGACGAAATAAATGGTGGTCCAATGTCTGGGAAACTAAACCCTGGAAAAGAAGTTGCGGCAAAGAAAAGAAAAGACTCTGGCCTATATTCAGAAGATGATGTCGGAGGCCACATGGGTGGCAAGGGATCTACTGACGAAATAAATGGTGGTCCAATGTCTGGGAAACTAAACCCTGGAAAAGAAGTTGCGGCAAAGAAAAGAAAAGACTCTGGCCTATATTCAGAAGATGATGTCGGAGGCCACTATGGCGGCAAAGGCTCTACTGATGAGATCGGTGATGACCCAATATCTGGTAAATTAAAACCAGGCGAAGCTAAAGAAAAAGAAGATAAGAAAAAGAATAGTTTTAAAGAAGATGCTATCGCAGGCCATATGGGCGGAAAAGGTTCAACAGATGAACTTGATGGCTCACCTCTTAGCGGAGCTTTAAAACCAGGCGAAGCTAAAGAAAAAGAAGATAAGAAAAAGAATAGTTTTAAAGAGGATGCTATCGCAGGCCATATGGGCGGAAAATCTTCTACTGACGATTTAGATAGAGCTCCTCTAGTTGGCTCACTTAAGCCTGGGGAACAAGGCTCTAGTGGAAGTAATCATACTGAATATGAAGAAGATGCAATTACGGGTCATCTTGGTGGGAAAACGATTCCTGCAGATATAAAACAACCTTATGATGCATCAAGTGATGAGCTTAATAGAGATGGCTTAAGTCCATTTGGGAAAAAGAAAAATAATGCTTTGGCAGATGATCCAGCTCCTTTAGGCGCAGAGAATCAGTCAGAAGTTGAAAATCCTCTCGGCCAAAATCCAGATCAGCCGTTCAACCCCCCTCATCAGCTAACTCAAGAGGAATTTGATAAACTTCCTCGAGCTGAAAAAGATGCTCTTTCACGTGATGGAATTGGAATTATATCTAAAGATAAAGACGGTAATCCAATCCTAGATGAAAATGGAAAACCAGCTCTTACTAATCCATTTGGACAAAAGAAAAAAACAGAATTCAATACACCTCACAAGCTAACTCAAGAGGAATTTGATAAACTTCCTCGAGCTGAAAAAGATGCTCTTTCACGTGATGGAATTGGAATTATATCTAAAGATAAAGACGGTAATCCAATCCTAGATGAAGATGGAAAACCTGTTCTTAAAGATCTGAGGGTCGGTAATATTAAAGATTCCATAGTGGCTGGAAGCTCATCTAATACTAATCAACAAACAGATAAGTCTGTAGCTGATATAAAAAGTCCTTTTGGTAAAAAACCATTACCAATGATTAATGGGAATAATGAGTTAGAAAAAGAACAGGCTGAAAAAGAGGCCAATGCTACAGAAAGTGAAGCCGGGCAATCATCATCATCAGCAAATAAAAACCCATTATCAAAAAGTGCAAATCTAACTAATGAACTAGAAGCTAGTATGGAAGAAGCTCTTGGTGGCGGAATTGCTGAGACACTTAATACTAAATCTGACGAAAATAAAAAAGCTGATTTAAACAAGCAAATTGGAGGACTTCGAAAAGAAGAATCTGATGTCATAGATCTACAGACTGAAATTGGCAAAGCTGCTGAGAAAAAAGAATTTGATTTAAGTAAAATTATAGATGGTAAAGCGCAGGTTCGTACTGAGTCAGGGGAGATTAAAGTTATTCTTAAACAAGAGACTAAAGCTGGTAACGATATAACTTTTATTTGTGACTTTGAAGATTTTTATACTGATGAACTCGTGGTTCATGCTCCTAAGAATTCATTACCTTTAAACTCTAAAGTTAAAGGCAAGGTTTCTTTAAAGTATGGTGATAAAAAAATTAATGTAATTATTGAGGGAACAATTTCTGAAGTTGAAGAGTTTGATGAAAGAAAAGATACTCTTGTGATTGATGTAAATAGTATTAGTGAAAAAGATTATGACCAGTTCATGTCTCTTTATCAAGATAGACAAGAAAGTATTATAGATTTTATACAAAAAGCGAAGGGCTACTAACTACTTATGAAAAGTGAAAAGAAAAAAGAGCTATTCAAAGAATTTCTAGCTAATAACCAAATCTTGGTTGTTGATAAGAGTTCTGCTTCAAGGAGACGTCTGACTAAGACTCTTGTTGACCTTGGTTCAAAGAGAAATCAAGTACATAGTGTTTCTCATTATTCTGAAGCTGTAGATATAATTGAAAAAGAGAAACCTAAATTAGTTCTTTCTGACTATGCTATAAATGGCGGTTCTGGTTTTGATTTATTTACAGATTATAGACAAATTCACCCTGATGAAAAAAAATCTACACTTATATTGATAACTTCCAATATATCACAATCTGCAGTCGCAAAGGCAGCGGAAGAAGATGTTGATTCTTTTATTATTAAACCATATACAGTAAAAAGTTTAGAAAAAAGTCTAATTAATGCTGTAATAAATAAACTTTATCCAAGTGAATATGTGAAAACTGTAGATGCAGGTAAAGAACAAATGTTCGCCGGAGACTATGCAACTGCAATGGCAACATTTGAATCAGCTATTTTACTAGATAAAAAACCATCTCTTGCTCACTTTTATCATGGTCAATGTAAGTACTTCTTAGACTTAAATGAAGAAGCTGAAGGTGATTACGAGAAAGGGTTAATGATCAATAATATTCACTTTAAGTGTCAGATAGGTCTCTTTGATATATTTAAAAAAGAAGGAAAACATAAAGAAGCATATGATGTTGTTAGAAATATAGCGAAATATTTCCCATCTAATCCAGATCGATTGAAAGAAGTCATTCGTCTTTGTATGATTACAAAGAACTATAAAGATATGGAAATGTATTACGATATATTTGTAGATCTTGATGAGAGGACTGATGATGTAATTAACTTTATATGTTCAGGTTTATATATTTATGGAAAGCATGCATTAATTGAAGGTGATACAGCAAAAACGAAAGAAATCTTTGATAAGGTTGGAATTTCATGTGCTGGAGTCTCCAAATTTTTAAAGTCTATGATTGCCCTTCTAGTTGAAAATGGTATTTATCTAGATGCTCAAAAGCTCCTTAGTCGTTTTTCGATGGGTGGAGATAATAAAGAAGACTATGAAGTATGTGCATTCTTAGCTGATAGTAACTCAATGGCAAATACTGAGCGAATTAGTAAGGGACTAGATCTATTCAACAAAGGGTATAAGCATCCATATGCTACTAAAATTCTTATAAACTCTCTATTTCAGCAAGGTAATGAGAAGAAAGCCAGCGAATATTTAGAAGAGGCAGAGCATTTATGGCCTGATGACTTTAAATCTTTCGTAAAAGCCGCTGCATAACCGACTAAATTAGGCCTGCATTAATTAACAAAATTAACTCTTTTTCAATTTACTCTTCGCTTCAGATTTGATGTCCTAGTATAACTACAAAAACGTTATAAAATAATCCTAAGGACGGGTAATATGCTAGCTATCAAGTATTTAATAGGACTAACTCTTCTATTCGTAATTTTAACTTTTAATTCTTATGCACATGAAAAACACAATCAAGTTTTTAGACAAGACTGGACTATGATTGCAAGTATTCAACTTGATGATTTTTCAAAAGGTCTTAAAGAAATTTCTGAACTAGATATAGATATTGCTGGTGTTGACGTAGATAAAAATATTGTTGATGTCCTTATTAGTAAACTTGATTATCAATTTTTACTGTCGAAAGGATATGAAATACAAGTAAATGAAACAAAAGGTATTACAAGAAAACCTGACGAAGAATATAAAAACCCAAGTGAAATTGAAAACTTAGTAAAAGACTTTCATGCACGTTTCCCAGACCTTACTGAATTAGTTTCAATCGGTAAATCATTAGAAGGAAGAGATATATGGGCCTTGAAAATTTCTGATAACCCGACTGTGGATGAATTAGATGAGCCCTCAGTTCTATTCAATTCAATGCACCATGCCCGTGAAATTATGACTCCAGAAGTTTCAATTGATATCATTGAATACTTATTAACAAACTATAAAAATATAAATAAAGTTACTGACTGGGTTGATTCAACACAAATTTGGGTTATCCCAATGTTTAATGTTGATGGAAATAATAAAATGTGGAATCACGATTCTTGGTGGAGAAAAAATACAAGAGGTGGTTACGGTGTTGATTTAAATAGAAATTATCCTACTGGATGGAATTCTTGTAATGGTTCAAGTGGATCACAATCATCACAAACATATAGAGGACCAAGCCCTGCCAGTGAACCTGAAACAAAAGCTATGATGAATTTTATTGCTAACAAAAGACCCGTTTTTGATATTTCTTATCATGCATATAGCGAACTTGTTATTTATCCATACGGATGTGGAGATAGAAGAACTCAAACAAAGGAAGTTGTAGAGAAAATCGGAGATCATATTGCTGATCTGTTAGATTATAAACCAGGAACTGCTTGGGAGCTTTTATATAATGCTGATGGCGGAGATATAGACTGGATGTATGAAGCTTATCAAGTTATTCCTTACGTAATTGAACTTAATAGCAGAAGCCAAGGCTTTCATCCAAAATTTAGAAAGTGGAGAAATAAAACTGTCGAAAGAAATAGAGATGGATGGCAATACTTATTAGATAGAGTTCAATTAAGTGGAATTAGAGGACAAGTTTTTGGAACAGATAAAAAACCTCTTTCAAACTTTATGGTTAAAGTTTTTAAGCAAACTAAAAATGGCGAAGAACAATTTCAAAACTATGTAGGTCACAAAACTGGAATGTTCCATATTGTTGTAAACCCAGGCGAATATAAAGTTCAAATAATTACTAATAAAAAAATAGTTAAAGAAAGTCTTATAAGCGTTTCTAAAACCTTAACAAGACTAAGTATTAATCTTTAATATAAAAGTTGATTCGAAATGATGAAAATACTTATAGTCGACGATGAAGAGGATATCAGAGATATCGTATCATTTTTATTTGAAACACAGGTTGAAGCAGAATTTGCATATGCAGAATCTGGCAAAAGTGCGATTACAGCTATCGAAGAAAATTCTAAAATAGATTTAATCATCTGCGATTATAATATGCCAGATGGAAACGGAGGGGATGTATATCAATATTTAATTGATAAAAATATTATGATTCCTTATGTTCTTTGTAGTTCAACCCCTCCAAGTGAATTAAGTGTTTACTCAAATGGAGAACAGTTCTTTGGTAATATCCAAAAACCTAATATTTTTGAAGGTATGCAAAATATTTTGAAAGTATATGAAGAAAAAATAGAAGATTTTGATTCAAGTTCTAAACAAGTAAAAAGAAATGTTTCATTATATTCAAGAATAGATATTGATTTGATTGAGAGTATTGGAATCTTTCCTGCTGATATCTATGTGAAAATAAATGACGATAAATATGTGAAAATTCTGAATGAAGGAAATTCCTTAATCTCAGAAGATATTAAAAAATATAAACAAAAGAATATTCAAAAATTGTTAATCAAAAAACCAGATGTGAAGATTGTTATTGAGACATTATTTAATCATATTGAAACAATACTAAATGATACAACGAGTGAGGAAGAGACGAAGGTTATTGATGCCCATAGTGTAATCATGAATACTGTAAGAGCATTAGGCCTTTCTGAGCGTATCGTTCGGGCGACAGAAAATAGTGTGAACTGTGCTTTAGGAACTTTTAAAAAAGTAAAAGAATTTGATGATATCTTTAGAAAAATATTTGGTAGTGAAAAACTTTATTTAACAAAACATAGTATCGCTTTAAGTTATATAACATGTGGAATTATTTCCAATTTACCATGGGATTCAATCGAAAATAGAAATAAACTTGTTATGTCCAGCTTTCTTCACGATGTAACAATCAATTCACCCGAGTTTAATGAGGGATCATCGAGCTTAGAGGAGAAAGATAACTTAATAAACTTTACAGATCACCCTCAAGAGGCCGTTAATTTAATTAGAAAATATGAAGAGATTCCATCTGATGTAGATCAAATCATAATCTATCATCACGAAAGACCAGATGGGTCCGGTGTACCAAAAGGCTTAATAGCAAGCCAGTTAAAGCCTCTTGCAAGTGTTTTTATATTTTCTCACGATATCGTTGACGCTATTTTTGAAGTCGAAAATGAAAAAATGGACTTTAATTTAAAAAATATTATGACAAAACTAAATAAAGATTATTATTCGGTAGGACATTTTAAAAAGTGTTATGAAGCTCTTGAAAAATTAGATTTATTTAAATAAATATGAGGAATATATGAAGACGAAATTACCAGTTTTATTGTTTGACTCCGATTGTACTTTTTGTGTGCGTTTTACTCAAGCTCTAAAACTTGTAGACGGTAAAAGCCAAATTAATCTTGTTCCGATACAAAATATGGATATTTATGATGAGTTTACCGAACTCACTTTTGAAGACTGTTCAGAAACAATCCACTTAATTAAAGATGATAAAAGTATCCTTAAGGGCGCAGAGGTAATATCATACCTTGTCCATACTATTCCATCAGTGAAGAAGTTTGCCTGGTTATTAGAACCAGAGAGTGCTCAAAATGCAATGAACGCATTTTATAATAAAGTTAATCAAGCCCGAAAAGTTCGAAAGAACCATAAGGGCTGTACTACATGTGGCCAAAGAAGAAGCCCAGAAAAGTAAAAAGGAAAATTATGAAAGCATTATTAATATTGACCAGTTTGGTTACAACAAGTGCAATGGCAGCATTCCCACTGGCAAAGTTTGAAAATCTTTATGGGGAGTTTGTAAATGAAAATGGTAAAGCTTACGCAGAATCCGCTAAATATGACTTAAACCAAGTTAAAATTACTCATAAAGAAATTGAAGTGAAATTCAACAAGAAAGCGAAACATCTTGTTATTAAAGATAACAATACAACTGTAGAGTTAAAATTTGATTTTAGTTTCTTGAATGTTTTTCGTTTTTTAAGTTTTGAAGGCGTTAATATGCAATCAAGTTTAAAAAACTTTGAACTGCATCTAGATAAACTAAACCTCTTCATTCAACCAAATGATTATGTTTTAGATGAGATGAGAGTTTCAACAGATCTTACTCAAGTAAATGGTCCTGTTTCTGATGACACAACAGTACTTGATGGTATAGTTTTAAACGGAGAAATTACTATTAAGAGTTTAGCCTTTGGTAAAATTAATGAAACAGTATTTATAAAATCAATGATTGAAGAAAACCCCACTTTGAGTGCTGATATTAAAAATACTTTTATTCCTAAAGCCATTCCTGTTACCGCTAGAAACCTTGCTCTAAATGTAAAAAAAGGAAAATTTAGTGGACAAGTTTTACTAGATTCTTGGATAAATGCAAATCTTTACATTGGCGGAGAAATTAAAAACCTGGCAAAAGAGAATAAGCTTCAAATAAATCTGCAAAGAGCTAAATTAGGATACTTTTCCATTAAACGATTAGTTCTTAAAAATATTAAAAAGTTAGACCTAGATTCTGTTGTAGTTAACGGTCAAATAATTACGGTAAACTTGGGAAAGGTTGTTTCGACTTCAACCAAAGAGTGAATACAATCTTATAACAAACGAAAGCTATCAATATACCAAGCATTGCCCCACAGATTAGATCTAGCGGGTAGTGCTTTCCAAGATAAATTCTTGTGAAACTAACAAGAGTTGACCAGAAAAATAGCAATCTAAAACCTTTATAAGTTGATCCAAGCATTAAGAATATAAATGTTGCAACTCCAAATGTATTGGCAGCATGAGAAGAAACAAAACCATATTTCCCTCCACCGCGACCACGTCCAGCAGTATATACTTGTGACATAATAGAAGGCTCATGCATGGGTCTTAGACGCTTTATATTATCTTTGAAGCCTTTACTTGAAATACTATCTGTTAGTCCAAAAGTAATTAGTAGAGCTATAAAGCATAGGCCAATTTTTTTACCAAATTTCTTATATCCAAAGATTAGAAATAATAAAATTATAAATATTCCAGGAATTATACTGTTTGAAATATATTCTATAGTTGAATCAAGTGATGAGTGATTAAGACCATTTAGGTAAAGAAAAAGATCAGTATCAATTTTAAGAATTGATTCAATCATTAGTCTAGAAGCCCAAAAATTTTGCGTAATCTCAGTTTTATAACAGCGAATACTGCTTCGTGGATAATCCCTCCACTCATTTTAGATTCCCCGTCGCGTCTCTCTGTGAAAACAATTGGAACTTCCTTAATCTTTAGACCTTTGGCCCATACCTTAAAGTTAAGCTCTACTTGAAATGAATATCCATTTGAAAAGACTCTATCTAGGTCAAGGCTCTCTAGAGCTTTTCTCGTAAAGCATTTAAAGCCACCCGTAGCATCAAGGACATCAAGTCCTGTAATAATTCTGGTATAAACACCAGCAAAATAAGATAGAAGTAATCTATGTATAGGCCAGTTGATGATTCTAATACCATCTATATATCTTGAACCAATGACAAGGTCATTCGATTGGGCCGCTTCTAGAAGTCTAGGAATGTCTTTAGGATCATGAGAGAAGTCACAGTCCATTTCAAAAACAAATTGATAGTCTTTATTAAGTGCCCATCTAAAACCTGCAATATAAGCAGTTCCAAGTCCTAACTTTCCAGTTCTTTCAATGATATTTATTTTATCATTTTTTGTCATAAATCTTTTTACTACATCAGCTGTGCCATCGGGTGAGCCATCTTCAATAATTAAAATATTTAATTCAGGATATAAACCAGTAATAGTCGTAAGCATTCTTTCGATATTATCGATTTCGTTAAAAGTTGGGATTATTAATAATGTTTTATTATATGGAAGCATATTTCTCTCTATATTAAAAAATTTCCCTAGCTATTTTAACTACGTTATCTGATTTTCCCATAGTGTAGTAATGTAGACAAGGGGCACCTCTTTCTTTTAGCTCTTTTGACTGCATTATTGTCCACTCAACACCAACATCTCTTACATCTTGAGTCGACTTGCAATCATTTACAGCATTTACTAAGTCACAAGGAAGATCAATATGAAAAATACTTGGAAGAACCGTTAATTGGCTTTTAGTTGATATGGGTTTTAGACCCGGAATAATTGGAACATTTATACCCATCTCGCGGCATTTATCAACAAACTCAAAGTACTTAGAATTATCATAGAACATTTGAGTCACTATATAATCAGCACCAAGTTCAACTTTCTTTTTTAAATATTCCATATCCACATTAAAGTTTGGAGCTTCAAAGTGTTTCTCTGGATATCCAGCAACTCCTACACAGAAATCAGTTGGTCTTGCATTCTCAACTTCATAGTTTAGATAGTGACCTTTATTCATCGTTGTTATCTGTTCGATTAAGTCACTGGCATACTTATGTCCACCTTCTGTAGGTACAAAACGACCTTCTGTTTTAATTGCATCACCGCGAAGAACTAAAACATTATCAATTCCTAGAAATTGAAGATCAATTAAAGCATTTTCAGTTTCTTCTTTTGTAAATCCTCCACAAATAATATGAGGAATAGTATCAATGTGAAACTTGTTCATTAAGGCCGCACAGATACCAACGGTTCCAGGGCGTTTACGTAAAGATACTTTTTCAAGTAACCCATTTTCACGTTTCTTATACATGTATTCTTCACGGTGGTAAGTTACATCTATAAACTTTGGATCCATTTCCATTAAGGGTTCAACAGCATTGAAGAGATTCTGAATACCTTGTCCTTTCATTGGTGGAAGAATTTCAAAAGAGAAAAGTGTTTTACCTTTTGCGTTTGCTATATGTTCTGTTACTTTTGCCATTATTTTTCCTCTGTAATATTCTATTTAATACTCTAGATTCGGACGAAGCCACTTCTCAGCAACTTCTAATGTTATATTTTTTTCTTTTGCATACACTTCAACTTGCTCTTTTGTAATTGCTCCAACATTAAAGTATTTGGCTTCTGGATGAGAAAAGTACCAACCACTTACAGAACTTGCAGGAGTCATTGCACATGATTCAGTTAATTTAACACCGATGTCATTTCCAGCTAGAAGTGAAAATAATTTTTCCTTTTCTGAGTGATCTGGACAAGCAGAATATCCTGGTGCTGGTCTAATTCCTTTATACTTTTCACGAACTAGGTCTTCAGTGCTTAAGTCTTCATTTTTAGCATAACCCCAAAGTTCAGTACGAAGATATAAGTGCATATATTCTGCAAAAGCTTCAGCTAATCTGTCTGCAAGAGACTTAAGCATAATGATGGCATAATCATCATGCTCTTTTTCATATTTTGTAATAAGTGTCTCTAACCCTAGACCCGTAGTAACAATAAAGGCTCCCATATAATCATCTTTACCGCTTGATTTCGGGGCAATGTAGTCAGCTAGACTTCTATTTCTCGATTTCGCTTCTTCCATTTTTCTTTGGCTTCTAAGCATATTTAAAGTCACATCATGGTCTTCTAAAAATATCTTTTCATCTTCAGAACTAGCTTTGAAAATTCCAATTTTACCTTTATTTAGTACAGCACCGGAATTAATAATCTCATCAAGATACATCTGACCATCAGCAAATAGTTTTACAGCTTCTTCTTTATACTTTGGGTCTTCCATGATTTTTGGATAGGCCATCGTTAATCGCCAAGCACTAAAAAATGGACTCCAGTCAATAAACTTTCTTAAAGTTGATAGGGGAACATCTGTAACTTCTTTAACTCCCACAAAGTTTGGCTGAAACACTTCAAAATTATCCCAGTCAGTAGTAAATTTATTTTTCCTTGCATCGGCCATTGAAATGAGTGTTGATTTCTTTTGGCGATTGGCATGATTTTCACGAAGTTCAGCGTAATGTCTTTTAGTATCTCTATGTATTTCTTCTTTTTTTGTAAGAAGCATTTGCGCTACTGGAACTGATTTAGACGCATCGGCCACATGAACGATCGTATTATCATAAAAAGGGTCAACCTTTACCGCAGTATGAATTCTACTTGTCGTAGCTCCACCCAGCATTAGGGGAGTTTTAAAGTTTTGACGTTTCATCTCTTTAGCAACATCAACCATTTCATCTAGGCTTGGAGTAATTAAACCTGAAAGCCCTATGATATCGACATTTTCTTCTTTTGCTTTTCTTAGAATATCTTCCGCTGGAACCATGACACCCATATCAATAACTTCAAAATTATTACAAGCTAGTACTACGCCTACAATATTCTTTCCAATATCATGAACATCACCTTTAACTGTAGCCATCAGAATTTTTCCAGCACTTTCAACCTTTCCACCTTTTTCAGCTTCAATAAAGGGCTGTAAGTGTGCCACGGCTTTTTTCATAACTCTGGCCGACTTAACAACTTGAGGAAGAAACATTTTTCCTTCACCAAAAAGTCCACCAACAACATTCATCCCATCCATTAATGGACCTTCGATAACATGCAGTGGTCTTTCGTAATTAGGTCTAGCTTCTTCAACATCAATTTCGATATGATCTGCAATACCTTTAACTAAGGCATAGGTAATTCTCTCGTTTACAGGTAGAGTTCTCCACTCATCATTTTTTTTAGAGTCTTTCTTTTGACCAATAACACTATCAGCGATATCAACTAAAGCTTCAGTTGCATCTGGATGTCTATTTAGAACAACATCTTCAACTTTTTCTTTTAGCTCTTTTGGAATATCATCATAAATCCCAAGCATACCAGGATTAACAATTCCCATATCCATTCCAGCTTTTATAGCGTGGTATAAAAATACAGAGTGAATCGCCTCTCTTACGGGATTATTACCACGGAATGAGAATGACACGTTTGATACACCACCACTTATTTTTGCGTGAGGTAAGTTTTCTTTAATCCATCTTGTTGCATTGATAAAATCAACACCATAGTTATTATGTTCTTCAATCCCGGTAGCAATTGCTAAAATATTTGGATCAAAAATAATATCTTCAGCAGGAAATCCTACAATATCTACAAGAACATCATAGGCACGCTTACAGATTTGAATCTTTCTCTCAAACGTATCTGCCTGACCTGTTTCATCAAAGGCCATAACAACAACTGCAGCTCCATACTTCTTAATTGTATTTGCATGATGAATAAATTCAGCTTCACCTTCTTTAAGTGAAATTGAGTTTACAATTGCCTTTCCTTGAACGCATTTTAATCCAGCTTCAATGATTTCCCATTTTGATGAGTCAATCATAACTGGAATTCTAGCAATATCAGGTTCAGCTGCAATTAGATTTAGAAATCTTGTCATGGCAGGTACGCCATCAATCATTCCATCATCCATATTGACATCTAAAATTTGAGCACCATTTTCAACTTGATGACGAGCGACTTCAACTGCTGCATCAAAGTTTTCTTCTTGAATTAACTTTTTAAATTTTGCACTTCCAGAAAAATTTGTTCTTTCACCAACATTTATAAAATTACTTTCAGAATAAACTGTTAGAGGCTCAAGTCCTGAGTAATGAGGAACCTTATCTAGCGTAGGTACAACATGAGCATTATAGTTTTCTGCTCGTTTTGCTATTTCTCTAATATGCTCATCAGTTGTTCCACAACATCCACCAATGATATTTATATAACCTTCTTTTAGAAAGCCTTCAATTATGTCGGCCATCTCTGTTGCCGTTTGATCATATTCTCCAAATTCATTTGGAAGCCCAGCATTTGGATACATTGAAACTTTAAAGGGAGCTTTTTCAGATAATGTTTTTATATAAGGTCGCATTAAATCGGCACCTAAAGCACAGTTGATACCAATACTCATAAGAGGTAAGTGACTCATAGAATACAAGAACGCTTCAATAGTTTGTCCAGATAATGTTCTTCCTGAAGCATCAGTAATTGTTCCTGAAACCATAATGGGAAGAGGCTCCATTTTTGCTTCTTCAAAGAAAGTACAAATAGCAAACAGTGCAGCTTTCGCATTTAAGGTATCAAAAATTGTTTCTACTAAAAGAAAATCAACACCACCAACAACTAACGCTGATATTTGCTCTTTATATGATTCAACTAATTGATCAAATGTTATAGCACGAAATCCAGGATCATTTACATCTGGAGAAAGTGAAGCTGTCTTTGTTGTGGGGCCAATACTGCCGGCAACGTATCTAGGTTTCTCTGGAGTGGAATATTTTTCACAAGCGGCTTTGGCCAACTTTGCTGATTGAAAATTTAACTCATAACATATCTCTTCTAAATTATAATCGGCCATAGAAACTCTATTAGCAGAGAAAGTATTTGTTTCAAGTATGTCAGCTCCAGCTGCAAGATACTTTTCATGAATTTCAGATATAACTTCTGGTTTTGTAAGAGTCAGAAGATCGTTATTACCTTTAAGCGATGAAGGATAATCTTTATATCTCTCTCCACGGTAATCTTCTTCTGTTAATTTATATTGTTGAATCATGGTACCCATAGCACCATCGAGAACTAGAATTTTACTCATTTTTTGCCTTTGTTGAAGCACGTTTAAATTGTGGGATTAGTGTATTATTTATTTAGTCTTTACTCAAGGTAAAAGTGCATAATGCAGTGAGCTTTTCTAAATGATTTCAAGTGTCTAAATTATATTTATGGAAATTTTATCTAAACTAACACCATATTCATCTTTTACTATATGGGGCGGTAATCAGCTCTCAAGAATTAAACAAATTGTATCTAGTGAAAAACTAGGAGAGACTTGGGAGATATCCACTTTAGAGAAGGGTCCATCGAAAATTGGTAATCAAAACTTAAATGAACTTTGTGATTTAACTTATCTAGTAAAGTTTATTGATACTAGTGATAACTTATCAGTTCAAGTTCATCCAGGAGATGAGTATGCAAAGACTCATGAAAACTCAAAAGGAAAAACGGAGTGTTGGGTTATTCTAGATGCCCAGGAAAACTCGGGTATCTACCTTGGATTTAAAAAAGGTATAACTAAAAAAGAGTTTAAAACAGCGATAGAAAATAATTTAGATGTGAATAACTATTTAAATTATATAGCAGTTAAACCAGGTGATTTCTTTTATGTTCCAAGTGGATCAGTTCATGCAATTGGAAGTGGAGTCACTCTAGCGGAAGTTCAACAAAGCTCAGGAATAACTTATAGAGTATGGGACTGGAATAGAGTTGATGATAAAGGTCAATCTAGAGAATTACATATAGATAAAGCCTTGGATGTTTTAAACTTTAATCATGTTTTTAATTCAAATTTAATTAAAGAAAATAATCTCTTTAAAAGTTCAGGATTAAATCAATTTGTGCATCACGAAGACTTTAAAGCTTCTCTTGTCGATTTAGAGTGTGGAAAAGAGATAGAATTAAATTTAGAATCAAATGAAGGACTTTCAATCCTTGAAGGTTCTGTCCAGATCGATTCAGTAAAATACAATAAGTTTGAGTCAGGAATCTCTTTAAACTCTGGTCTTGTAAAAATTAAAGCGATTGAAAACTCTAAAATTATGCTAGTGAGAGAATAGCTCTCTAAATTCTTCTTTATTTAATTGAGCGGGATTATTCTTAAGTCGATCCATATTTACAGCATCTAAAAAATTATCCATATCATCTTTCACTATTTTATAGAGATCATTTTCTAACCCAACGTTTTCCATAATGACTTGAAACTTCTCTTTTAACTGCTGAACACTTGTTACTCCAAAAATATTAAGTAGAGGTGTTAGATCACAGTGCTTAGCATTTTCTAAAATAAAGAATGGAATAACGAGTCCTACGGCATGTCCGTGTGGGTAATTGAAATTACTCGTTAGATAATAACTAAAAGCATGAGGTGCAGTTGTCCTTGTCATGTTAATTGCCTGACCAGCATAAAAAGATCCAATGGCCATTTTCTCTCTATCATCAAGAGTTGGATTATTAACGGCATTAAAAATTGTTGGAACTGTATATTCTAGTGATTTTAAAGCTATAAGTTTTGAATCACTTGTAGCACTTACTGACCAAAAAGATTCCATTGCCTGTGCTATAGCATCAATACCGGTATATGCAGTAATGTGTTTTGGAAGATTTTGTGTTAAGTATCCATCAACAATTACATGCTTTGGCAAGATCTTAGGGTCATCTAAACTTTGTTTTTTACCATCTTTATAATAAACAGCAAATTGAGTTGCCTCACTTCCACTGCCTGAAGTTGTTGGAATACACATGAGTTCTATCTTTGAGTCATCTACACTATGGAAAATAAGCTTGGCCATATCCATCGCACTTCCACCACCAACTCCTACAATAAGCTCAGGCTTAAATTCATTTACTTCCTTAACACCATATTCAATTTCTTCAAACTTGGGATTAACACTAAAGTCTTTATATCTTCGGTATTCACAGTTTACTAGATTTTGAAATATATGATCAGAGACACCAGAAGAAATAAATGAGTTCCTATTAGTGACTAAGAATATTCTTGTTATGTTTTGAGTTTCAATTAAAGTTTGAAGCTTTTCTGTCGTATTATTTCCTAAGAATATATTATCCATGAATCTGCTCCATAAATAACTTTTTCATCTCTTTTGGAGTTAGACTGGGTCTGCCAAGGTCTGATCTGGTATCAGTATTTACTAATAAGTTTACAAATACTGGACCAGTTATTGTATTTAATTCCGTTAAAAAATTATTGAGTTCAAGTTCTGTCGAAATTTCAAAAGTTTTATTGTACCCACAAGCTATCGCTATTTTAGTAAGATCAATCTCTTGAGCTATACTCTTTTGCCCGCCAACAGATAAGTGACGGCCATTATTAAAAACAATATGAATAAAGTTTTGAAGCTTACTCTGGCCTGCTATCGCCATATTTCCCATATGCATTAAAAGGCTTCCGTCTCCATCAAGTGTAATAACAGTCTTATCTGGCTTTGAGTTCGCAACTCCAAGTGCTACGCTTGAAACGTGACCCATTCCACCGATTGATAAGAAACTTTTTGCATGATCAACTTGTATCTCAAATAACTCTCGGCCAGTAAAACCAGTTGTCGCTAAATAAAATGCCTCTTTATTCATTTGAGTTATTTTTTTTAAAGAAAATTCTCTACTAAGAGGTAGAGTTGAATCAATTTTCTTTTCCGATTTATACTCAGAAAAAGTTCCGGGTTTTATAATTATATAATAGGGTTTTGGCTCAACACTAATCTTACTAATCACTTTCCCTATTAGGGCATCTGCACTCTCTAAGCTATTTGGCATTATATCGTAATCCAGATCCATTGCACCAAAAGCCGGTATCATCACTTTTCCTTGATGAAGATGCTGTGGTTCATCCTTTTCACCATTTTCTCCGCGCCAGCCTACAAATATAATCATAGGTATCTGATAAATATCTTTTGAGGCCATAGATAAAACTGGGTTAAGAGAATTACCGATGCCAGAGTTTTGCATATAGATAAAGGGAGCTTCACCTGTAGCTAGGTGATGACCGATTCCCATTGAAATGGCAGAACCTTCATTGGCGGTAATAAAATGATTTTCTGAATTATCATCTATGTATGAGCAAAAGTGTTTAATTGTTGAATCAGGAACACCAGCAAAGAAATCACAACCTGACCTTTTGATAAGTAGATCGTAAAAATCTTTTGGATTAATCATTGGAGTCACCTGTAGGAATTAGATTAATAATTTCTTTAATCGGCATACAATTATCATTAGTATTCACTGATGACTCATCCTTTAAAATTGTTTCTGCTACGTTTACCATTGCGGGATAGGCCGCTCGAAGAAGATGATTTGCATAGATGACAACATTTACACCAACCTCAATTAACTCTTGTTCCTTGACAGTATTATATGTTGAAGGAACAACTATTATTGGAGTATCGATATCACTCTCTCTAAACCTCTTACAAAAAGATTTAATTTCATCAAAAGATTTCGACTTTGAATGAATCATAACTCCATCAGCTCCGGCCTTAACATATTCACTGGCCCGTGTAAGTGCATCCTCAAGTCCGGCCTCTAAGATTAAAGATTCAATTCTAGCAATGACCATAAACTCACTGGTGACTTGTGCTTTCTTACCTGTTGAGATTTTATGACAAAAATTTTCAATTGAGTCTTGAGCTTGACCACCATCTTTTCCAAATAAAGAGTTCTTTTTTAGACCTACTTTATCTTCAATAATTATTGCTGATACCCCAAGTCTTTCAAGAGTCTTTACAGTAAAGACAAAATGTTCTGCCCTTCCACCTGAATCACCATCATAAATTAAGGGTTTTGTTGTTACTTCTAAAATATCTTCTAATGTTTGTACTCTTGATGTTGTTGAAACAATTTCTATATCTGGCTTCCCGTGAGTTATTGATTCCGTTAACGAACTAAGCCACATGCCGTGAAATTCAGATATCTTTTCTTTCTTTATAGTTTTCGTATTCTCAACGATTAACCCAGTTAGGCCACTATGAGCTTCTAGGATTCGAACTATATCGTGAGCCTCAATAAGTCTTCTGAGTCTTCCTCGTCTTGAATCTGGAGTCACTCCAATCTTTTTAATCGTTTCTTTAATTGCTGTTGAACTCACACCATCAGTATAGGGAACTTCAATCAGTTCTCCATTCCACTCTTTTAAAGTATTGATAACTTGATTACGAGTATCTTTTTGTATTCCTGTGGTCCAGTCATCTCCATGAACAACAAAATCTGGTTTCAAAGCTTTAAGGTTTTGAGTATAGTCTAGAGTTATTTGTGGAATAACTTTTGTAACTCCTTTTAAATTTTCAACAATGATTTTTCTTTGATCAAAGTTTAAATAGGGAAGTTGTTTGTAAGCCGCTATCGCTTCATCAGTTAATAAACCAATTGTTACAACTCCGAGCTCACTGGCTTTTTTTATTATATTTAAATGACCGTGGTGAAGAAAATCAGCACTCATTGCTACGTAAACTATCTTTGACATAAACCCTCAACTATTTCGTTCCATTTATAAATGAACTCTCATATTTTACTAGAGAAACTAATTATATGGAAGAAAACTAGTGGATATGCTATAAAGTTAGATATGACACATATTGATAACGCAAAAGAAGTATTTGATATTGAAATCGCTGGCATGAACTTTGTTAAAAACAAATTGAATGAAAGCTTTGAAAAGTCCATTGAGGCAATCTTAGAAACTAAAGGTCGAGTCGTCATTACTGGAATGGGGAAGTCGGGTTTAGTTGGTAAAAAAATTGCTGCAACTATGTCTTCAACCGGAACACGTACATTTTTTATGCATCCAGGCGAAGCTTATCATGGTGATCTTGGAATGATTAGTCCCAGTGACGTCATCATAGCAATATCTAACTCTGGTGAAACAGAAGAGATAATAAAACTCATTAGTTTTTTTCAAGATAATAAAAATACAGTTATCGCTATGACCAGTAAATCTGAATCAACTTTAGCAAAATATTCAAATCACTTTTTAGATATCTCAATTGAAAAAGAAGCTTGTCCTTTGGCACTTGCTCCAACAACATCGACAACAGTTACTATGGCGATGGGGGATGCAATAGCTGTCGCCTTAATGCATGCAAAAGATTTTAAAGCTGAAAACTTTGCGCGCTTTCATCCAGGTGGAAGTCTAGGGCGAAAGTTACTAGTTAAAGTTAAAGACGTAATGAAGACTGAACAATTACCAGTAATATCTATGGATATGGATTTTACTACTGTTATCACAACTATTTCAAATGGTAGATTAGGTGTCGGTGTAATTATTGAAGATAAAAAAGTTCTGGGCGTTATCACTGACGGTGATATCAGACGTTTACTCGAAAAAGAAAAGGCCAAAGCTATTACTAAGCAAGCAAAAGATTTTTTTACTAAAAATCCAAAAGTAATTGATGAGTCTGAAAAAATAGCAGTTGCTGAAGAAATTATGCAAAACCTAAAGATAACAACTCTCATTGTTGTTAAAGATAACGAGTTCTCAGGAATAATTCATAGATACGATTGTTAGGACTAGAAGAGAGAAATCGGCATTTACTCGATTTCCCTCTTTTAATAGGTCACAGCGAACGCTGCCTCTCTTAGATAAATCCAATATTCATTAGATTTAGTGATGTGCTGTGGGACTGCTAAAGATTCGCATCTTCAACAATCTATAAAGCAAGCATCGTGCCAAAAAAAGGTAACGAGTAATTAGTTACTTACTACTTTTATATTTGAAATTGGAATGTGTTTATTCCAATTCCGATATAAATTCTTTTATTACTTTTTGTATCTTTGCGGGTTTTTCAACCCAAATAGCGTGACTAGCATCTTTAATCTCTGCAAATGAGCATCCATCAATTAAGTTTGCGTATTTTATTCCTGTCTGTGGAGTCGCTTCATCATGCTCACCGCAGATAATAAGAGTCGGAACCTTGATTCTCTTTAAGCTGGCCACTTTATTATATTTCTTTAAAGTTCCTGTGGGCTCAAACTCACTTGGTCCCCACATATATTCGTAAATAGCATCACCACTGGGATTTGCTTCACCAAAGGCCTTACTCAGAATCTTCTTATTTCTAAGCACATGCTTTAAGTAATAGTCCATCACAGCCTTCTTATAAACTTTTGAATCAGTTGCACCAATATCGTGACAAGTATTAATTATTTTCTGAGTCTCTTTGGGCATACCTTTAATAAGTCTCTTACCATCGGCTTTCCAGTCATCTGCACTAAACATTGGTGATTGAAAGACTATAGATTTAACGCCTTTACCTTTTTTAGCTAAGTAATATTCTAAAGCTAAAGTCGTGCCCCACGATCCACCCATTAAGTGAAACTCTTTAAGACCCCACTTCTTTATTAATATATCTAATTCTTCAACAAAAGTTTTTATCGTCCAAAGTTTTTTATCAATCACTGAACTCTTACCACTACCAATTTGGGTATAACAGTAAACCTTTCTCTCTTTTGCTAGACCAAACACTTTTGAATCAGGTTTATGTGTTCCACCAGGTCCTCCGTGAAGCCAAATGACAGGTGTTTTAGCTCCCTTTCCCATTTTAGTGTAATGTGTTTTTCCAAATTTATGTTGAATAAAGGCCATAATTATTCCCGTTTTTAATTATTGAAAAGTAACAGTAGAGTATGATTTTAAGATTCCTAAATAAGTTCTTCCTACTTTCTTAGACCACTGTGAAAAGACTTTACAGGGAACTTGATACTGATTGTCCCAGTGATTTACAACAAATTCACATGAATCTTTTTTAGAAACAATATCCACAATCGTGACCCAGTGAAGATAATTACCACCTGGGTTTTGAACTAGAGACATTATAGGGTTTCTAAAATAATTCTTACCATTTCTATTAATAGTATTTAAATTTGGGTGAGAATACTTTGGAAAGATAAATTGTTTAACATTCTTTAGAAAGTTATTTTCATTTTTAAGTTTAGAGTAAGACCAAGTGTTCTTACTTGGACAATCAAGTTTGTTTTCTTCAAATACTTTTGTAATTCCTTTTTTAAGAGTTCTTGGTAGAACGCCTGGAGTAACATCACTTAAGAACTTACTCATATATACTTCTGGATCCATCGCCTTTCTACAAATATGGTAAAGAGTATTTGAAGCTGCAGTATGACCACACTTTCCTTCCCATCCATTCCAACCATCACTTTTAGGCTGAACAAATGAAACAGATCCGTCTCTGCATCTACGAAGTCCAGTGGCTCTTAATTCATCCTCATTTTCAACATTTCTATCATACATATTACATGTATCAGTTTGATAATCTTTCCAAGATTCTGGAGCAGAACTTATATTCATTTCATAAACTTCTATTAGATCCTTTTGTGCATCTAGTCTGTTTTCTGCTATATAGTCATTTGCAAATGCAAATAATGGAAAAAAGAATAATAAAAACTTCATTGATACCTCAATATGAAAAAACGTTTAGTTAATAGGCTAAATAGTATTAAAAATTTTTTGTGCTGGAAATAGAAAAATTCTGAAATCCGAATATGGCTTATGTCTTAAACACCTAAAAATACGTTGAAAACGGTGGCATAGGACTTGCTTTCTTTTAATAAACAAAAAGAAAGGAGAGTTATGAAAAAGGTATTAAGTTTAATGATGATGGCCACGATTGTCTCATGTGGTTCTAAAAACAATTCAAGTAATGATTACGGTGTATTAATTACGGATACAAATCAAATCAACTCCACGCTTGATAGTGATTATGATGGAATAGAAGACAAGTTAGAAATATCAAGAGGTTCAGATCCATTTACGGCCGATTATCCAAGGATAAAGTACATAGTTGATAAAATAGAGATAACTAACAAGTACTTTGATAAAACATATAATTTAAAGATCACTAAAAATGGGCTTAGTGAGTATGCAAGATTAAAAAAATTAATAAGTAAATATGCATATGAAAGAGTATTTAATCAAAATGATGATTTACTTGTAACTGACTTAGATGAATTAGAAACAAATGAAGTTCAATGTTTCACAAAGTTTGAACAAAAAAGAATTAATAAATTTAATACTTCTGATTTAGAATTTCAATCTCAACAAATTAATTTCTTTTATAAGGTTGCTCTTTCTAATTATTCCTTTACGAAAAAAATCTATGATATTAAAAGCTCTTTCGGTAATCGAAAATTTTTAATTGGAGAAAAATTATTTGAAATGATGACTGAATATAAAGAAAAATTTCAATTCTCTAACATTTATGATGAAAAAGTTGATTATGAAAAAGAAAATTGCTTTAAAATACAAAACGACGACTATTACTTTGTCTCTGAAGATAAAACTATTAACATGAATGATATTAAACCTAATATAAAGCAACACTTAGCTCATATTTTAATAGTTACTCCCAAAAGACATTATCTTTTAAATGTAGATCCAAAACATCATAATTTAGAATCTATTTTAAAAAAATATAAACTTGATGTCACTTTCGGGGCATCAAAAAACATAATTCAAATTGATAAAGATAGTAATGACTTTGAAATTAGTGAAAATATAGATCTAACTAAAGATAAAAATCTCGATTTAGGTCGTTGGTTCTTTAATAGCTCTAATGGTTCTAAGTCTTATGAGGATTTTCTTCCTGGTGAGTATTACTCTTTAGGTTACTTCACTGTTGGAGATCTCTTAAAACACACTAATAAAATTCAACAGATGGAACTTGATACGCAGAAAGATAAGCGATTTAGTTTTAACATAGAAAATCTTCAAGCAGGAGATCGAATTGATATTGAACTTGAATATAAAGATTCTATTCAAATACCATCTGTTTTTAAATCACTTACTCCAGGTTACTTTGTTCAAAATACACCTTTTGGATTAATTATAAAATCCATTCCAAATAGTTGTCTAAAAGAAGTCTATAATGAAATTGATGAGGATTTATTTGAACAGTTAGAAAGCAGAGTTCTAATTGTTTCTGATTTCTATATTAAAGCTAGCGATAGAGTCTTAATTCCAACTAAAAATAAGTCTAGTTTAAATTATACAATGTATGTAAAAGAAAAAAGTTTGATGGAGGGAGAAATTAGAATTAACTTAGAATCTGAACTAAATAACCCTATTGAGTTCATTAGGCATAGTATTGAAAAAGATTTAAATACTAAGCAAAGATGTAAAAAGAATAATGAAATAACTAATATTCATCATAAGAAGAAATTAAAGCTATCAAGAAAACTCCAATACAAAGGAACAATCTCAGTTTTTGGCCCAATTCGTTAAATAATCTTTTATTCATGAGTGTATTTATGATAAAAATATACTCATGAAAACTATACTAAAGGTTATGATATGAAAGATTTAAATCAGGTTTATTTCGATTTATTACTTTCTAAGAATAACTCTAAAGATCAAGATTCAAAATCAATAACTCTACATCAACCTGAACAAAATATTCATTCAAATATTATATGTATCCCAATTGCTTCAATGGAGGACTTAAAGAATATTACCATTCAAAAATATGAAGAGTTATCAGTTTCTATATCTTCAAAACTAAAAGAATTCACATTTACTATCGTTAAAATGCAAGCGGGCCTTGGGTCCAGTGTTAAGCGTCTTGATTTAATTAAAGAAGTAGAAAAGAGAACTAATCTTGGAGCTAAAGGCACGGATCTTTATTTTGATATTCATGGATCTCTAAAGGCTATTGCAGAAATTCAACTAATGCAGGCAAAAGCCTTAAGTGAAAAAAATATATTTAAGCATATTCAATACAAGAACTTAGTAAACGAAGAGACTGAAACTGCAGTTTTAAACTCAGTGAAAAATATAGAGTTATCGGAAAAGTTATCGCTTGGTAAGACTTACTTACAAAAGAAGATGCCCACAATAAATACAGAAGGTGAGTTAACTACTGAACGTATGGCACCAGCGGGACATGGATTTGTTGGTGTTGCTGAAATCGTTGAAACATTTTTAAATGATGTAACTTCTGAAGTTGTAGCTATTGGTAATGGTGAAGATCTAAGTAGCTCTCCTGATGTTAAGATTATTAACTGGGTTGTGGAAAACGATATTCCTATAGTTATGATTACCACAACAAAAACAAGTGCAGACAAAAAAGGTGGTCAAATATCAATCGTTAAAGGCGAAATTGATCACGTAACCATTGTCGAGAAAGCTCAGGCCCAGACTTCTGGCCAGCTTGAATACTTTGAAGAACTAGGCCTTAGAGCTAATGATAATGAGAGCTTATTTAATACCAATATCGTAGTGATTAATAAAAAAGCTTTAAAAGAGATCTTTAAACAATTTGTAGCAGATGAAACTCTAGAAAACTTTCTTAATAACTTTGCTCCAGATGTTATTCAAAATAAAAAAGAACAAGATGGTAGAACTTTTACTCAATTAGAAAGTGCTTTAGGCTCTGTGGTCCTTAATCTCGATAAGTATTTTAGGTTAAACTTTAATACTCCTATTGTTTCATTTTTGAACTTAAATCCAAATGATCGTAAATCCTTCTTTATGCCTATCAAAAAGCGTGAAGATTATGAGGAAATAAAAAAATCTCATAAAGTTGATGAACAAACATACCGTTTGGTACCGACTAAATAGGCGTAAACGCTAGATTCTTGTCTGAGCTCTAGTAGTTCTAATTACTTAACTAAATCCATACATTTTCTTAAATTGCTTCTTTCTTTTTGAATAGTAATCAAAAACATTTGGAGAAAAAAAATGGAAAATAAATCGGACACAACTTATGCATTTATCGATCTTTATGATCAAGTCGTAAACGGTCAAATGGTAGATTGCGGCTTTGCCTATGACTCATGGGGTGGCCAGTATGAATCTCAGGACTATGAGAAAACAGTATTTCTTATGAAGGTTCGTGGATACTTTTCTGAGGAATAATTACTTACAAATAAATTCGTTTTTTTCTTCGTAGACTGGAGTACAGTAAGTTAGCCATTCGCCTTCTTTGTAGTGAGCGTAACCATAGAACCAATTCATTTTCTTATGAACAGTTGGATCAATTATTACCTTACTCATGAATACGTCTGGCTGTACTCCATCGATCTCATAGCACCATCCAAATACTTTCATTTCTGAGTTAGAGATAACCTCGTAAGAATCGTCACCTGTTTTCGTATTGTAGATTGATAGTATGGAATCAACATTTCCTGTAAAAGGAACTTGATATTGATTAAACATATAGAGAGTAAGTTCTCCGGCATTAACCTCATTTAAAATTTCAATATCCTCATGTAGAGCAAACTTGTTCTCACATATGTCAGTGATTGTGAATTCAAGTGCGAATGAGTGAGTAGTAAGCGTTAAAAGAAGAATTGATATAAGTTTTTTCATGGCGCTAAGCTAGTTGAGTCTGTGTTCTTTGTAAATTTAAAGTTTCTAATCCTATATATTTCATTTTCGGAATACTATTCTGAAAACAGAACAATACTTATCTCTAACTATCTATAATTACATGTTTATAAGTTGGCCGTGAGCTTGCTTTATAGAAGTCACACAAAAGATACTAAGGAGAATCAATGAAAATATTACCAATAGCAGCCTTAAGTTTAGTGGTTACCAGTCATTTCGGAGCCTTTGCAAATGTATGTGAAGATCAAGATGAGACACTTCTACAAAAAGAAATTTTAGAGAACAGAAAAATATTATCAAAAATGATGATATCAAAAGATGTATCAATTTTATCTATAAAGTCTGATTCAATTTTATCAAAAAATGTAAATACAGTGGAGGGTTTTGATTCAGCAAACTGTGATGTTCTTTATGTAAAAGACACAATGTATGTGGATACAAATCTATATTGCAATAAAATCGTCTTTCAAAAGTCCTCAAAAAAATATTATCCAGCTTTATTCTATTCAAATGATATTGAAATTCACGCCAATGAAGTAAGAGGAGTTGGAATCATCTCTGGTCTTAAGCATTTATCAAAAGTTGAAAAAAAAATTAAAATGCCAAAAATTAAAAATTCAACAAATGGAGCTAGTGGGCGAAGTGGAGGCAATGGAAGAAATGCCAGAGTACAAACAGATTGTCTAAGAATAAAAGATTGGACTGATATCTTCTCTTTTAGATGGCTTACAAAATGTACTGATGTCACAGATCCTGGAACAAATGGCGCCGCAGGGGCAGCGGGTCATGCAGCAAAAAGTGCAGCTGACGGTATCCGAGGAAAAAATGGTGTTAACGGTTCACAGTCTCATAATTTGAGTTTGAATTTTAAAACGATACATAAAAGAGCAAAGCTTCATATCGTAAATCTTGGTCAAGATGGCCAGTCAGCTCAAGATGGTCAAGGTGGTGGATCTGGCGGACGGGGTGGAAACGGTGGATCTGGTGGTAACGGAGGTGACTCAGGTTTTGGCAGAAGTGCCGGCCACGGTGGTAATGGTGGCGCTGGTGGTAGAGGCGGTGCAGCTGGAAGTGGTGGAGACGGAGGAGATGGTGGAAACGGTGGAGATTCAAATCTTTTAAGAATCAAGATTGATAAT
>Ga0209712_10000624_pt1 | contig 30921 bp, 33 predicted proteins | sample ArcOceMetagenome_FD_187443 | JGI IMG/M metagenome (GOLD analysis project Ga0209712, IMG submission 187443) | Marine eukaryotic phytoplankton communities from Arctic Ocean - Arctic Ocean - Greenland ARC118M Metagenome (SPAdes) (version 2) | ecosystem: Environmental > Aquatic > Marine > Oceanic...
TTCATTTAAACATTTTTGTTAACGTTGAAGCTTGTCCATTGCAATTAGCACCAACTTCCTCTACAACATCAACTATGGTAATGGGTGATGCGTTAGCTGTAGCATTAATGAAGCTGAGAGATTTTAAAGATGTTAATTTTGCTAGATTTCATCCAGGAGGGAGTCTTGGCAAAAGACTTCTTCAAAATGTTAGTAATGTTATGAAAAAGGATTCATTACCAATAATAGCCCCAAATGAATCTATTAAAAAGGTAATTAATATAATAAGTTCTGGTAAATGTGGATTAGCGGTTGTAGTCAATGAAAATACTATTATTGGTGTAATTTCTGATGGAGATATCAGAAGAGCAATGGAATCTAATGAAACAAATTTCTTTAAATTAAAAGCACTAGATATTATGACCAAGGAACCACATACGGTTTTGGAAACCACAAAATTGAAAATTGCAGGGGATTTAATATTTTCAAAAAAAATAAATTCTTTAATAGTTGAAAATGATAAAGGTTTATTAGTTGGAATTATCCAATCATTCGACTTAGGGCTTTGATTATATGAAAAAAATTATTGTAATCCCAGCAAGGCTCTCTTCATCTAGATTACCAAATAAAGTGCTCTTAGATTTAAAAGGTAAGACAATATTACAAAGAGTTTATGAGCAGTGTATGAAAGTTAATGGGGTAGTTGTATTTATTGCAACCGACAGTCTAAAAGTAAAAAAGAGTTGCTTAGAATATACACAAAATGTTATCATGACTAGTGTAGAACATAAATCCGGAACTGATAGAATTGCAGAAGCTATTAAGGGTTTAGATTTTGAGGCCGTAATCAATGTTCAAGGTGACGAACCATTTATAAGTCCTTTATTGATCCAGGATTTGTTTAAAGGGTTAGAAGCTGAAAAAGTAAAAGTGGTGACTGCCTGTGAAAGATTGATAACTTCTGAGGAACTATTTGATCCTAATGTTGTTAAAGTAGTTAAAGACAGTGAAAATAATGCATTATATTTCTCAAGATCATGTATTCCACATATTAGAAACAATAGTCAACTATTGATTGATGAAAAGAAATTTTTTGAAAGCGCAGTTTTTTATAAACATGTTGGTATTTACGGATATAAAAAAGATTTTCTAACAAAATACTCAATCCTAGATAATAGTAATTTAGAGAAACTAGAAATGTTAGAACAGCTTAGGATTTTGGAAAGTGGATTTAAAATTAAAGTGTTAGAAACAAAATTTAAATCTATTGGTATAGATACTGAGGTTGATTATCAAAAAGCATTAGAGATGATAGAACATGATATTTAATAATGACACTAATAATAAAGCCCTGAAAATTAAAGCTTTTCTACTAGATGTTGATGGAGTTTTAACAGATGGTAGTATTATTTATGATGATAATGGTCTTGAGTATAAAAAATTTAATGTTAAAGATGGGCAAATAATCTCTCATTTAAAAAAGTTAAATTTTAATATTGGAGTTATTACTGGGAGAAACTCAAAAGTAGTTAAAAACAGGTGTGACGAACTTAAAATAGACTTCCATAAACATGGTATTAAGGATAAAAACATAGAATATCAGAACTTCAAAAAAACATATAATTTAAATGATGAAAATATTCTTTATGTTGGAGACGATATTATCGATCTAACAATTTTAACAAAGTGTGGTATTAGTGTTACTCCTAATGATGCTAGAAATTATATGAAAGAAAACGTAGATATCATTACTAATTCCAAAGGAGGCGAAGGAGTTTTTAGAGATGTTGCAGATTACATCTTAGATAAGCAAAATTTATTAAGCGAAATAATTGAAAATTTAAAAAAACAATGAATTTACGAATAATAATGATTTTATTTTTAATAGATAAAAAATTAGAATAAATAATGGAAAAAACAAAGAAAAAAATAATTAAATAAATTATATTTGAAAAAATGAAAAATTTAAATTTTAAAAAATTAAAGCACATTGAAGAGAATAATTTTATGTTAATTTCGGGTCCATGTGCAATAGAAAATGAAGATATGGCATTTGAAATTTGTGAAAGAATTTTAGCCATAACAACCCAGTTTAAAATTCCATTTGTTTTTAAAGGAAGTTTCAAAAAAGCTAATAGGAGTAGACTAGATTCTTTTACAGGAATTGGAGATGAAACTGCTCTAGAAATTTTAAAAAAAGTTGGGAGTCATTATGATGTTCCAACAATTACTGATATTCATTTACCATCTGATTGTAATTTAGCAAAGGATTATGTTGACTCGCTTCAAATTCCAGCATTTCTTGCAAGACAAACTGACTTGTTACTAGCTGCTGGGCAAACAGGATTACCAATAAATATTAAAAAAGGACAATTTATGGGTCCTCAATCAATGGAATTTGCCGTAGAAAAAGTAAAAAGTACTGGAAATAATAATGTACTGCTTACTGAAAGAGGAACAACGTTTGGGTATCAAGATTTGGTGGTTGACTTTAGAAGTATTCCAATTATGAGAAATTATGCTCCAACGATACTTGATGTAACTCATTCGTTACAAAGACCAAACCAAAATTCAGGTGTCACTGGAGGTAATCCTGAACTTATAGAAACAATAGCTAAAGCAGGAATTGCAGTTGGAGTAGATGGTGTTTTTATTGAAACTCACTTCGATCCTGCAAACGCAAAAAGTGATGGAGCAAATATGCTTCATCTAAATAACCTTGAGAATCTTTTAGAAAAATTATTAAAAATTAATTCATGAAAAAAATAGCTTTAATTACTGGAATAACAGGTATGGATGGTAGCCATCTAGCAGATTTATTATTAGAAAAAAACTACAAAGTATATGGGATGTTAAGAAGAAGTTCAAATTCATATACTCATCATAATATATCCCATTTGATTGGTAAGATTGAGTTACTTCACGGTGATATGTCAGACCAAAATTCTTTGTTAAGATGTGTAGAACAGGCCAATCCAGATGAAATTTATAATTTAGCTGCTCAATCTTTTGTTGGTGAAAGTTGGAACACACCAGAACAGACATCAGATATAACCGGCCTTGGTGTATTAAGAATTTTGGAAGTTGTCAGGATGTTTAATCAAAAAATTAAATTTTATCAAGCTAGTAGTTCAGAAATGTTTGGAAGAATGGTTGAAAACCCAGCATCAGAAACAACTCCTTTTTATCCAAGAAGCCCATATGGTGTTTCTAAATTATATGGACATTGGATTACAAAGAATTATAGAGAATCTTATGGAATGTTTTGTGTTTCTGGTATTTTATTTAATCATGAATCTGAAAGAAGAGGACTGGAATTTGTTACCCGAAAAATTTCTAATGGAGTTGCTCAAATTAAATTAGGAATTTCTGATCACCTATCATTAGGTAATTTAGATTCTCATAGAGACTGGGGATATGCACCTGATTATGTAGAAGCAATGTGGTTAATGCTTCAAAATAAGAATCCAGATGATTTTGTTATTGCGACTGGTGAAACATATTCAATTAGAGATTTTTTGAATATTGCATTTAACCATGTGGGAATTAGTCAATGGGATCAATACGTCAAGATTGATAAAAAATATTTTAGACCAGCTGAAGTTGATGTCTTAAGAGGAAATTCATCTAAAGCACAAAAAATTCTAAATTGGAAACCAAAAGTAAAAATAGATGAGTTAGTTAAAAGAATGGTAGATAATGACATTAAAATTCTTTCAGATGGAAAAAAAAGATAAACTTCATGTAGGTTGTGGTAACAATTATTTTGATGAGTACACTAATATAGATTTATTTGATTTTGATGAAAGAGACACAAGTAGAGATGGTTCAATTTATGACTTAAAGATGGATTTAACTAACTTAAAATTTGAAGAGAATTCTGTAAGCGAAATTTTATTTATACACGGGTTTGAGCATTTTTCTAAGTATGAGACAATTGAAATTTTAAAAAAATGGAAAAAAATTCTCAAACCAGGTGGCTTCGTACACATAGAAATGCCAGATTTTAAAAGAGTTTATCTTTTAAGCTTACTTCCTAACCTATTGTTTAATTCTAATAAAAGCAGGTATAAAAAAAATATAATCTCAGATATGTTTTATGGAAATCAGTGGAGTGGGTTAGATTACGAAACTCATAGATATCTTTGGACAAAAAATGAGTTCAAGAAAACCTTGAAAGAATTAGGATTTGAGATCTCATATTGTTCTAATTCTTCATTTTTTCATATACCATTTAGAGATATGATAGTAATTTTTCATAAAGAAGGAAATACCAAGTTGCATTTTAAAAATAGAATTATTAATAAAAAATTATTTAAAATAAATTTCTTTAATGAATTGAAAAGAAATTTTTTTGGATTAAAACATATATTTAATTTCTCTTCTAAATAGTGATAAAATTTATAATATTCTCTCTGTTAAGTTTAATTTCAAAGTTTAAATTAAAAAATATTCAAAATAATGATGAATTAGTTATTATCCTGCCCGATAAATCTGAAGGTTGGATTCTAGAAGCTATTGCAAATAAAATTAAAATACATACAAAAAAAAAGGTCTGTATTACTACAAAATTTAACTTTAATAAAAAATCAAAAGTCATTTTGATGCATTACTCCCTTTTAAGAAAATATTATATTAATGGATATTCACTTAAAAATGCTTCAGTTTTTTTTACTCATGAGAGGAGCGATTTAAACAATAATTCTTTTGAATTCAGTTATTATTTTAATAGAATTAATATATTATATTTGATGAATTCTAGTAGTAGAAAAATCCCTTTAATTAAAAAATACACCCATAAGACATTAGTCTGTGTAGGGGGTTTTGAAACTGAAATATTTAATTTAAGTAACTTAAATGAAGGTAATAATGTGTGTTTTGTTTCAAGGTTTTACGAAAGAAAAAACCCTAACTTAATAAAGCAAATAGTTTTAAATAATCCACAGTACAATTTTTATCTAATTGGAGATAAGTGGGAGCAATATTTGGGTTTCAATGAGTTACTAAGACTAAGTAACTTTTACTATGTGAATGAAGAATATTCAAAATACCCCAATATTTATAAAAAAATGAGTTATTTTATAAGTGTTTCATTCAATGAGGGAGGACCTATTCCTTTAATCGAAACTATGTCCTGTGGAATTTATCCTATTGTTTCGAATACCGGATTTGCTGGTGATGTAATAACTAAAGAAAATGGATCTGTTGTTGATATAAAAAATAAAGATGTTGTTTATGAAATTTCCAATATTTTAGAATCAGCTTCAATTAATAGGATTAATATTAGTGAATCTGTAAAAAAATACTCTTGGAAAAATTTCACTAAAAAAATTATAAAGCAAATAAATTTTGAATAATCTAAATAGTTTATTTTCAAAGATAATTTTAAAGCCTCTACGAAAAAATTATATATTTTATATTGCAGCCCTTTTTGGGCTGTATTTTAATCTAGCAATTCTAGAGTTAGAAAATTTCAATCTAGCAAATTATCTTTTAATTTATGTTTTAGCAAATATTTCTATTTCGTTTTGTGATTTTAGATTTTATGAAAAAATTACAGTTCTTAAAAGTTTTTGGACTGATAATGAATATAATGATTTTGCATTATTTTATGAGGTAATGATTTCATTAATAATATCAATTCCATTTTCAATTTATTTATATTATAATATTTCATTCAACCTAATATATGTAATTTTTATAATTGTATATACATTTTCAAATATTTCCTTAGCTCACTATTCAAGAATAAAAACACCATCAATTTTTGAAGCTACAAGTTTGGGCGGAAATTTTCTAATCAAGTTATGTACATATTATGGTGTAGTTTTATTCGAATTTAATTTAACTTTAATTTTCAGCCTTGCAATTTTAAAAGAATTAATAGTTTTTTTTATTAGAATTCACTTTTTGAAAATTAATTTTATTATACCAACTAAGAAATTAACAAGAAAAATATTTTTTGAATATAGACATAGTTTACTTACATCATTTATAAAATCTTTTAGAAGTAAAATTGATAGCTTAATTATTTATAATTTTTCTGGAGAAAGTACTTTTATTTTTTATAGAAAAGTTCAAATTTATGTTAATTCCGCAACAATGCTATATTCACCAATTACTAGTAGATTTATAAAAAAGTATGCTAGTGATTTTTCAAAAGGTATTCAAACAAATTCTTATTTTTTAGTAAATTTCACTTTATCATGTCTTGTTTCTTTAATGATTTTATCATTTTCAATTTACTTTTATAAATCAGCTACTATTGATGAATATATTTTAATTTTTATTGTTTGTTTTCTTAACACTTTTGTTGTTTACCCATGTTCGACTCTTAGATACCATATTGCTAAATTTGATATTATTCATCGAGATAATATGATTATGTTGTTTTCGTCAATTATAATTTACTTTTTATATTTTCTAAACTTAGTTTCAATTAATATGTTCATGATTTTAGTTTATAGTTATGGTATTTTACAATTAATATTGTTTAATAAAATTCGAAAAAAATTATGATAAAAAAAATTACTGAAATTATACCAATTTTAAATTCTTTTAAGAATATTTATATATTGGGAAAAGGTCCATCTCTTTCCCTGGATTCATATAATAATATAAATTCTTGTCAAAATTGTATAATATCAATTAATCAAGTTGTAGCTGTATTCAAAGTTGACTTTGCATTTTTCATTGATATCGAACCATTGTATGACGTAATTGATGTGTTAATAAAAGACAAGGTTGATGTTATTATACCCTATCACCCAAATATTAGAACTACTGAAAATTTTTCCCAACCATCAAGCCTAAGTATTTATGATTTATCAAATGGTAATTCTAAATTAAGGCAGTTACTGGAAAGCAATAATGTTTACTGTTTTGATACTGGACTTCAAAAAAATAAAATTTCAAATTTTATATTTAAACCTAATTTAGTTTCGGTTACATCTCTTATTCAAATAATCTTCAAATTTTTTAATGGAGACAAAACATATGGAATTGGGTTTGATGGTGGAAGTGGAAAGTCAAAACATATAGAAAACAAACATGATTATTCACAATTAAAAAGCTATAGTAAACAATTTGATATTATAAAAAAAATAGAAGTCAACAATAAAAAAAATTTTATAAATTTAAGTATGAAAACAATAAATATATACGTCGGTGCGTCTGAGGCTCAATATATTCCAACGAAAGTCTTAGAATTTTCAATTAAAAAATATTCCTCAATAAACGTTAATGTAATCCCACTTTACAAAGCACTTTCTGAAAAGAATATTCAGATTCCTCCCTCTACTAAAACACCATTTTCTTTGCAGAGATTATATATACCATTATTAAACAATTATGAAGGAATTGCTGTTTATTTAGACTCTGATATGTTAGTTTTTAACGATATAAAAAATTTAATTGATTCACATGATCACAAATTTAGTCTTTGTTCTGCCCCAGCCCCACCCAAAAGTGGTAGAAGAGATCAGTTTAGTGTTTTCACTGTTGATTGTTCTAAGGCAAAATGGGATCCGGAAAAATTAGTAGAGGAAGCTGCTCATAATTACGAAAAAATATTATTTCAATTTGAGTTTGAAAAAAGTAAATCAAAGTGTTTGCCCTGGCAATGGAACTCTTTAGAATATTTTGATTCTAATACAAATTTAATACATTTTACAGATATGGATAAACAGCCATGGATATCCACGGAAAACAGTAATAAAAATCTGTGGGTGAAATATTTAAAAGAAACTATAAATTCTGAATTTATCGAATATGAAGATGTATATAATTCAGTTAAAAGAAATGAATGCAGGCCTGGTATTTTGGATCAAATAAGAATTAAAGATTACAATTACAAATCGATTAGTGTTTTTTCAAAAATTAAAGACTTTTTCTACTCTCCCATTCATACTGTAAATAGATTTTCTAGTAGGAATAATTTTTTAGTTCGTGCTTCAATATCTGTTTTGAAAAAAGTTAAAAATCTCTTTATAAATGAATATGACAAATAGTTTACTGATACTCGGCGGTGGAGGTTTTATTGGAACAACTTTTTACCAAAAGTATAAGGATAATTTCGATAAAATAATTGTCTTTGATTGGTTCAAAGGCCCAACTCATAAAAATAATAATTATTTAATAAATAAATTAAAAAGTGAGATAAGAAATAAAGATGTTATTATCAATGATGATATTTTTAATATTCATTCTTATAAAGATATTTTAAAAGACGTAGACAACATTATTATTTTAAATGCGGATACAGGAACAGGAAATAGTTTTTATGAGCCTTATCAAAATACACTTTACAATTCTTCTATTTTAACTTTTTGTTTTGAATTTTTCAATAAAAATGATTTTAAATTTTCTAATATTATTTTTTCATCTTCTAGAGCTGTATATGGTGAAGGAAATTGGATGAGCAGTAGCGGAAAAGTTGAAATTTCAAGATCAAATTATTTGAAGTCTGGACAATTGATATGTCCAAATTCCAACGAAAGCCTTAAATTAAAATCATTTGATGAAGGTCAATTTATAAAACCTTTAAGTGTTTATGCATTAAATAAAGTTTTTAACGAGTCATTTCTTGAAATTATAAATCAAAACAATAATACTAACATCTCAATTTTAAGATTTCAAAATGTTTATGGTGTAGGCCAATCTATGACTAATCCGTATACTGGAGTGCTTAATTGGTTTTCAAAAAACTTACTTAATAATTTACCGGTTGAAATTTATGAAAGAGGATTAATTCAAAGAGATTTTGTCCATGTAGATGATGTTGTAGATTCAATTTATTTGTCAATTCTTAATAATTCAGGTTTTAACATTTATAATATTGGCTCTGGAAAACCAATTGATTTAACGTCAGTTGCCGAGATTATGAAAGTAAATTATAATTCAAAGTCAAAAATCGAGATTGTCAATAAATTTAGAGATGGTGATGTTTTAGGTGCTTTTTCTGATAATTTAAAAGCATCTAAAATTTTAAATTATCAGCCTAAGATAGAGCTTTCGGTTGGACTTAATAATTATTGTGATTGGTTTAAATATGAATATGAAAAATAATATAGGAGTAATTTCAGTTACATATAAAGAATCAATTTTAACTTCAGTTCTTTATACTTCGTTGCTTAAAATTAGCGATAAAATTCCGAGTAATTTTATTTTTTTTAATTATTGTAATTCTTACACAACAAAACAGTTAGTTGAAATATTCCAAGAAGAATATTCGGAAACCAATGGAGGTCTTGCTTTAGGTTACAATAAAGGACTTCAATTTTTTAAAAAAAAAAATGTTAGTCATATTTTATTTTTAAACTCTGATTGTATAGTTGATTTAAAAATTCTGAAAACTTATGTTGAAAAAAGTTATTTAGATTTTGATTATTTCTATCCAAATTTGTACAGCAAAAATAGACGTATATCACCATTTAGAAAAATTTCGTTTTCTTTTGATTTTGTTATTATAGGTTGGTTAATGGTCGAAAATAATATTATTCAAAAAATTAAATTTCCGAAAAAGTATTGGCTTGATGGTATAGACTATTTTTTATCATTAGAACTTTCTAAAATAAAAGCTATTGGATATAATTTAAATCATAATATAAAACATAATCTTTCTATCTCAGATGAGTATAAGAATACTCCAGATTGGAGAATTTTAAATATATATATATCAGAAAAACAATTCATTAGTAATAAATTAGTTTTTAGCTATATTTTACTAAAAGGGGTCATAAAATCGATTATATATTATCGTTTCATGTTATCTTATAAACTATTAAAATTATTATAAACTCAATCTGTTTAGCTTGTCGAAATGGCGAAAAATATATCAGTAAGCAAATTGACTCAATTTTGATACAAATGGAATCAAATGATGAACTGCTAGTTTCTGATGATAATTCTTCTGATGACACAATGGGGATTTTAAAAGAATATTCTGATACTAGAATAATAGTTTTTAAGAATAATTTTAATTCAGTTAATAAAAATTTTGAATTTTTAATTTCTAAGGCAAAAGCAGATTTTATTTTTTTATCTGATCAAGATGACCTGTGGATGAATAATAAAATCAAAATTTGCAAAATAAATCTTGTCTTTAATACTTTAGTTCTCTCTGATGCAAAGGTTATTTTTAATAAAAAACTATTATAAAATCAATCTTTAGATTTATAAAAATTAGAAAAACTCTTGTAGTTAATCTATATAAGAATTCATTTATGGGATGTTGTATGGCTTTCAGAAAAGAATTAGTTGAACAAATCCATTTCCAAAAAATACACCCATGTATGATATTTGGATAGGCTTTGTTGCATTATAAAAGTTTAAAGTAACTTTTATAAATATTCCTTTAATTTTACATAGAAAGCATGATAAGAACTTAACAAATTCTTTGGAAAATAGTAGTAGTTCCATATTAAGTATTCTAAAATTTAGGTTGACTTTAATCAAAGACCTTTTTGGGAGATTTTTGTGAATTTAATAAATATATCAAATAATTTTAATTTAAATGAATAGTAAAATAAATAAAATTAGAATAATTATTCCTGTTTTAGTTATTGGAGTATTAATATTTGCATCACATTTTTTATTATTAAAGAATGATTTAATTCTTAAGAAAACCCTTCAGCCTTTGCTAATTTTGGTTTTCTCTTTATTTACATTGTTACTTTATAAAGAAAAAATACAAATTCCTTTAATTTCAGAAAAACAAGAAAAATTATTTTTTAAACTTATTTGTACAATTATTTTAATAGAATTGTCTTATTTTGGTATACCTCTTTTAGGACACATTAGCTATGCTGATTTTGGATTCCCCATATTTCACCATACTTCTTTAATGCTTTGGATTCTTATTTTATTTGGAAGAAAAAAAAACAAGTATTTTATAATTCACACATTGTTTTGTTTATTAATTTTTAATAGACAATTAATATTATTTGGAGTTTTGTCCTACTTATTCTCTAATAAAATTAAAATTAATTTTTATTCATCATCATTAGCAATTTTATTTATAACCTTTTTTTTAGGTATAGGTTATTATAGAAACTTTGTTTTAGATGTGGAATTTGATCCTTTTATAGGATTAATTGAGTTGCCTTATTTAGAGTTTTATGACTTTATTTTATTTTATATTATTGGACCTTATAATGCTTCTTTTGGTAATGTTCATTATCAGTTGTCACAGTCTATTTTTAATTTTTGGAACACAGAGCCTGAATGGATTATTTTTTCTTTAAAATATAAAATTCCAAAATCTTTATCTTTTGTTTTTTTTTATGGAATAATTATTGTTTTTTTATTTATTATAAAAAGAATTAAATCCTCAAGAAAATTTTATTATGCACCAATCATTATTATTTATTCTTATTTCACATTTTTCTCAACCGTTTTATTCACTAGTGTTTTTTTAGCAAATATTTTAATGCTCGAATTAATTTTCTTACTTTCAAAATTTAATAACAAGGTCAAATAGCTTTTATTTAAATATCAACGCAAGTATTGTATAATATATATTTGAGTTTAATAGATTACCATATTAATAATCTAATTCATAATAGAGTAATAAATAAGTTCTATTTAATAGATCATTCCATTAGCCTTTATCCTTCTTTGTTTAAAAAAATAAAAAACATTGAACATATTGATTTTACTCATAATCCTATTGGTTTATCTATGATTTTGATGACAATTGTAGTTTACTCCAAATTAATTGACTTAAAAACAAAATAACTATATGATTTCTGTTTGTATGGCTACCTTTAATGGCGAAAAGTATTTAAAAGAACAAATTAAATCTATTATAGCACAGTTAGATATTAATGATGAAATTATAATTAGTGATGATGGCTCTACCGATAGCACTATTGAGATAATAAATTCTTTTAATGATTTCAGAATTAAATTATATCAAAACTCATTTAAAAATTTGATATCTAATTTTGAGTTTACATTAAATAATGCTTCAGGAGATTATATATTTTTATCTGATCAAGACGACATCTGGTTACCAAATAAGGTAGAATTATGTATGAAAAGTTTAATTTCTGCCGATTTAGTTATGACAAATTGCAAATTAGTGGATAGTAATCTAGAAATAATTCACCATTCTTTTTTTAAATTAAAAAAATCAAAAAAAGGGTTAATTAATAATTTAATTAAAAATTCTTATTTAGGTTGTTGTATGGCTTTTAAAAAAGAGTTGCTAATTAAAGTTTTGCCTTTTCCCAAAAAAATACCTATGCATGATCTTTGGATTAGTTTTGTTGCAGAATGTTTTTTTAAAACTAAGTTTATCGAAGAGCCTTTGGTTCTATATCGCAGACATGGTTCTAATTTATCAGTTACTGGAGAAAAATCACCTTTTAGTCTGTTTCAAAAAATAAGTTTTCGTTTTAATATTATTAGATATTATTTCTCATCAATTGTTTCATTTAGAAGCTTTAGTAGAAAGTTTGGCTTCAATAAATTTAAAAAATAATTTAATTTATATTGTATTATGAATTTGGTATCAGTCTCTTTAGTGATTTATAAAAATAATTTCAATGAATTAAAAAGAGCTATCGAAAGTTGTTTAAATTCGAGCTTAGTTGGTGTAATTTATTTAATTGACAATTCCCCAACAGATTCATTAATGGTATTGGGAGAAATAGATAGCGAAAGGATAGTATATTTATTTCAAAATAAGAACTTAGGTTTTGGGAAAGCTCATAATATTGGAATCAATCTATCTTTAAAAAAAAAGTTTATTTATCATATTATTTTAAATCCTGATATTTATTTTGAATCCAATGTTATTGAAATTTTATATGAAAAAGCTATTACAGATTTATCTATCGGTTTGTTAGCTCCAAAAATTATCTACCCTAATGGTGAAACTCAATTCTTATGTAAACTTATACCAAGACCGTTAGATTTATTTGTTAGAAGGTTTATGCCTTTTAGGGAGGTTAAAAAAAGGATTGATAATAGATATGAATTAAAATTTTTTAACTATTCAGAGGAGGCACTTATACCTATTTTATCAGGTTGTTTTATGTTTGTCAAATCTTCAGTATTAAAAGAAGTAAATGGTTTTGATGAACAATTTTTCATGTATCTTGAAGATGTTGACTTATCCAGAAAGATAGGTGAGCTAAGTAAAACCATTTATTATCCGTATGCTGAAGTTATTCATAAATATGAAAAGGGATCTTATAAAAATAAAAAGTTACTAATATATCATATTAAGTCAGGAGTTAGATATTTTAATAAATGGGGATGGTTTTTTGATAAAAAAAGAAATAACCAAAATATTAAGACTCTTAATAATTTAAATTACAAAATAAAATAAATTTATGAAAGGAATAATTTTAGCAGGTGGAAGTGGTACTCGTCTATACCCAATCACTAAAGGTGTGTCAAAGCAATTATTACCGGTCTATGATAAACCAATGATTTACTACCCTCTATCTGTTTTAATGTTAGCAGGTATTCAAGAAATTTTAATAATTTCTACCCCCGAGGATCTACCAAATTTTAGAAAATTATTAGGCGATGGTTCGGAAATAGGAATGAAATTATCTTACAAAGAACAGCCAAGTCCTGATGGTCTTGCCCAAGCATTTATTATTGGGGAAGACTTTATTGGAAGTGATGATGTATGTTTAGTTTTAGGAGATAATATTTTCTATGGATATGGTTTTTCTGAAACTTTACAAAATGCAAAAGAAAATGTAGAAGAAGGCAAATCTACAGTATTTGGTTATTATGTAAATGATCCAAAAAGATATGGAGTAGCATCGTTTGATAATAATGGAATAGTTACTTCAATAGAAGAGAAGCCAGAAAATCCAAAATCTAATTATGCAGTAGTTGGCTTATATTTTTACACGAATGATGTTGTTCAAATTGCCAAAACAATTAAACCCTCTCATAGAGGAGAATTAGAAATAACTACTGTTAATCAAGAATATTTAAAGAGGGGGAACTTAAAAGTTCAATTGTTAGGTAGGGGCTTTGCTTGGTTAGATACAGGAACACATGACTCTTTGATGGAAGCGGGTCAGTTTGTTGAAACTATAGAAAAAAGACAAGGTTTAAAAGTAGCCTGTTTGGAAGAAATAGCTTACAACATGAAATATATAGATAAAGTACAGTTGAAAAAATTAGCAGAACCGTTAAAGAAGAACGGTTATGGTCAATATTTATTAAAATTAGCAAAATAGAAATAATGAAATTTATTAAAACAGTTATACCGGGTGTTTATATTGTAGAGCCCTCAGTTTTTGGAGATCATAGAGGATATTTTTTAGAATCATTTAATTTAGAAAAGTTTCAAAAAAATATAGTTCCAATAAAATTTGTTCAGGATAATGAGTCAAAATCCTCCAGAGGAGTTTTAAGAGGTTTACATTTTCAAAAACCTCCATTTGCACAAGCTAAACTAGTAAGATGTATCGAGGGTAAAGTAATAGATGTAGCTGTGGACATTAGAAAAGGGTCTCCAACATATGGGAAACATGTGTCTGTAGAATTATCAGGGGAAAATAAAAGACAACTATTTGTTCCTAGAGGTTTTGCACATGGTTTTTCTGTGTTAAGTGAAAGTGCTATTTTTGCATATAAAGTAGACAATACCTATACCCCTGAATCTGATTCGGGAATTAGGTATGATGATCAAGAGTTGAATATAGATTGGGGCTTAACTGAGGAAGAAGTTCAATTATCAGCGAAGGATAAAAATTTGTCATTTTTTAAAGATTTTGAAACTCCTTTTAAATTCTAAATATATGAATATTTTAGTTACAGGATCTAATGGGCAGTTGGGTTCAGAAATAAAGGATTTAGCAGCAAACTATGCTAATTTTAGTTTCTTTTTTATGGATTTACCTGCATTGGACATTTGCAACTCTAGTCAACTAGATGTTTTTTTTAAAGATAAAAATATAAATACGGTTATCAACTGTGCCGCATACACTGCGGTAGATAAAGCAGAACAGGATGTCGACATTGCTGAAAAAGTAAACTCAGAAGGAGTTTTAAATCTTGTAAACGCAGTACAAAAAGTACAGGGCAAACTAATCCATATTTCTACAGATTATGTTTTTGATGGAAATAGTTTTTTGCCTTATCAAGAATTAGACGAAGTAAACCCCATAGGGGTTTACGGAAATACAAAAAGAAGCGGAGAATTGGCTGTAATCAATTCTGATATTGATGGGATTGTGATTCGAACTTCATGGTTGTATTCTGCTTATGGAAATAATTTTGTAAAAACTATGTTAAGACTCGGTAACGAGAGAGAAGAATTGGGTGTTATTTTTGATCAAGTTGGTACACCAACCAATGCAAGTGATTTGGCAAAAGCGTGTCTCGATATTTTTGCTGTTCAGAAGGAATCTAAGATAAATTCAAATGGAAACCTATATCATTACTCTAATGAAGGTGTGGCTTCTTGGTATGACTTTGCTATTTCGATTATGGAACTCGGAGGAGAAAACTGTGAGGTGAAACCAATACAAACTAAAGACTATCCTACTTTGGCTAAAAGACCTCATTATTCAGTGTTGAATAAGTCTAAAATAAAAACAGATTTTAAAATTGAAATTCCTTACTGGAGAGACTCATTGAAAGATTGTATAGAAAAAATAAAAAATTAGTTTATGAAAAATGTATTAGTTACTGGTGGCGCAGGTTTTATAGGTTCTCACCTAGTGAGATTATTGGTAAATAAATACCCAGAATATCATATTGTTAATATGGATGTATTAACCTATGCGGGTAATTTAGATAATTTAAAAGACATCCAAGACAGAGCAAACTACACATTTATAAAGTGTGATATTTGTGATATTGAAAATGTAAAACAGGTTTTTATAGATCATAAGATTGACTCCGTCATTCATTTAGCAGCAGAGTCTCATGTAGATCGTTCAATTGAAGATCCTTTCTCATTTGCTCAAACCAATGTGATGGGTACACTTAGTTTATTACAAACTGCAAAAGGATATTGGAAGGGAGACTTTACAAATAAATTGTTTTATCATGTGTCTACTGATGAAGTATACGGCTCATTAGGCGAAGAAGGATTCTTTACAGAAACGACTAGCTATGATCCTCACTCCCCATATTCTGCATCCAAAGCTTCTTCAGATCATTTTGTAAGAGCTTTTGCTGACACCTACGGATTACCTACAGTGATTTCTAATTGTTCTAATAATTACGGTTCGTATCAGTTTCCAGAGAAATTAATTCCTTTATTTATCAATAATATTATCAATAATAAACCGCTACCTGTTTATGGAAAAGGGGAAAATGTTCGAGATTGGTTGTTTGTAAATGATCACGCAAGAGCTATTGATGTTATTTTTCATAAAGGAAAATTGGGAGATACCTATAATATTGGTGGATTCAATGAATGGAAAAACATCGACTTGATAAAAGTGATGATTAAAACGGTAGATCGATTACTCGGAAGAGAATTAGGTGCTTCTGATAAATTAATTACATATGTTACCGATAGAGCAGGCCATGACTTACGCTATGCAATTGATTCTTCGAAACTAAAAGACGAATTAGGCTGGGAGCCATCTTTGCAATTTGAAGAAGGAATTGAAAAAACGGTTGCTTGGTATCTAGATAATAAAGAATGGTTAGAAAATATCACTTCTGGGGATTACAAAGAATATTATAAAAAAAATTATAACAATAAATAATTTAGTCCAGCAGTTGGTTGCTAAACAAGTAAACTTTTTTTGTTACATATGGATTAGAAACTAATTTAAATTAATCATGCCATTCGATCTAAAATCCGCAAAGAAAGCAGGTAAGAAATCCAAAAGAGGACCCGCAAAAAAAGAAGTACCTTCCATTAAAGAAAAGATGGAAATGCTCTATGAAAAAGTGTTGGATAATCTGCTTTTAAACAAAGTACAAAATCAAAGTTTATAACGAAGGAGATCAACTAGTTTTACAGCAAGGAGAAAGACACCGTTTAATCGGGTTAAACGAAGCTTCGGTAGTAGCAGAGATCTCTCAACATACGGTTGCTAATCACTCTTCTGATGAGGACGATATTATAAGAGTGCTAGATGATTTTGGTAGATAAAATAGAAATAAAATGAGTAAGAAAAAGGAATAATTGTGTCAGGATATTTTAATCCAATACACAAAGGACACATTGAATATTTTAACAATGCGAAAGCTATGGCTGATGAATTATTTGTAATTGTAAATAACGATCATCAAAGAGCATTAAAAGGGTCAAAAGAGTTTCAGCAAGAAGCAGAACGGGTATTTATTGTTTCTAATATAAAATCTGTAGATCACTGTATCTTATCAATTGATGAGGACAGAACCGTTTGTAAAACTATAGAAAAGATTGCCTTTGATTTTGAGGATGATTATGAACTTAGTTTCGCAAATGGTGGAGATCAAAATAACAATACCATTCCAGAAAGACCAATCTGTGATCAAATGGGAATTACTTTAGTTGATGGATTGGGTGATAAAATACAGTCTAGCAGTTGGTTGCTAAAAAACTAAACTTTTTTAGTTACATTTGGTTTAGAAACTAATTTTAATACACATGCCATTCGATCCAAATTCAGCAAAGAAAGCAGGAAAAAAATCTAAAAGAGGTCCTGCAAAAAAAGAAGGACCTTCCATTAAAGAAAAGATGGAAATGCTCTATGAAAAAGTATTGGATGATCTGCTGGTAAACCAAGAAAAACTCACCAAAACAGAACGAGTAAAAGTTTTTGTAACACTGTCTAATTATATTTTCCCAAAAACAAAATCTGTACGAGACAAATTTACCCTAGAACAATTAAAAGAAAAAAGAGAAGATCATTTCAATCAAGATCCAGATCCAACCAAATAGTTTCTTTGGATAAAAAAATCATCAATTGAATTATAAAGAAACCTTCTTTTTTGTTGCAAAATGTTTGACTATTTCTTTTGAAGAAAAAAAGAGAGACGAAATAGAGATCATTCTTAAAACAACAGAAGTGGATTGGGATGCTATCGTCAAAGTGAGTACAGCCCATTATGTGTTCCCTGCATTGTATTGTAATTTAAAACGTGCAGATTTCTTGCAGTATTTACCTCATAAGTTGGTTAGCTACATGGAGCATATTACCAATATAAACAGGGAGCGGAATAAACAAATAATTTTACAAGCAAAAGATTTAAACAGTGTTTTATTAACAAATAAAATTAGACCTATATTTTTAAAAGGAACTGGCAATCTATTAGCAGGAATCTATGATGATATTGCCGAACGAATGGTGGGAGATATTGATTTCATTTTTTCAAAAGAGGACTATCTAAAAGCGATTGCTATTTTAAGAGAATTCGGGTATTCTGAAGTAATAAAACGAAAATATCATTATCCTGATTTTGATAATAAGCATTTCAGAAGACTTCAAAAAGAGAAAAATATAGCAGCTATAGAAATACACTCAGAACTTTTAGGAATAAAAAAATATCGTAGTGAATTTAATTACAGCTTTGTAGGGCAAGACAGTCAGGTTATAAATGGAGTTACTGTTTTGAGTTATGCAAATAAACTAAATTTATCTATTATAGCCAATCAAATAAATGACGATGGTTTTTATTACAAAATGATGCCCTTAAGAAATGCCTATGATGTTTTTTTATTGTCTAAAAAAATAAGTGCAAAAAATGCGGTGCATACATTAGATAAACTAACCAATCCTTTAAATTGTTTTTTAGCAGCTTGTTATGAGGTTTTTGATGGGGTAGATAGTTTAGAGTACAACAAAACAATAAAAACAGCTTTGTATTTAAGAGATTTTAATAGCCATTTTACCAATCCCATAATAATTAAAAAATTTACACACATTAAGATTTATCTATTTATCAAATCTAGAGTAAACACTCTTTATAAGTCCATCATATACAAAGAGTATCGCGTTTGGTTATTTAAAAGAGTAACCGATAAAAACTGGTACAAAGAAAAACTCATTCAGTTAGGAATAAAAAAATAAGATTACCAAATAACTCCCGCCTGTTGCATAAATAAATCAGCTAGTGCATCTTTATTTTGATGCGTACCAATATAAGTCAGAAAAGTACTCTCTTTAGAATGCCCTGTAATATTCATAAGTAGCGGTGTTTCAATTTTACCATAATAATTAGATGCAAAAGAACGCCTCATAATATGTGAGGTCACAAATTCATATTTTGGTGCATTTACAATTTCTTTTCTACGAGTCTTTGGGTTGTTCTTAAACCCAGATACTAACCCTTCAATTCCTGCCATTCTGCAAAGCGCTTTAATCTGTTTATTAAACACTACTTGTGAAATTTTTCTTGGAAATTCATTTTTTAATAGTTCAATAACCAAAGGATCTGCTAAGCCAACGGTCACTGACTTCTTTGTTTTCTGTTGCAAGATATCTATATACAATCCAGTGGGTGCTTTTCTAAGATTATCCGGGCTCAACTTTAATAGATCTGAGACTCGCTGACCAATACATAAACCTATTAATAGCCAACTGTAACTATCGGTATATTCTTCAGGAATGTGCTGTAATTCCTTTAAAGCTTTAATCTCTTTCGGATTTAAAATATGAAGAATTCGATCGGAACTTTTCTGTTTAAAAGACTCAATATAATTGGAATAAGGGTGCACTTCCAAGCCACTTTTCTCAGCATCACGTAGTATAATCTTCAATAATTTTAAGAGCTGTCCGCAGTAATTATCACTATACTGCTGCTCAATTTTTAGAAAACGAGTAAAGGATTCGGCGATATATTTATCTATGGAGTTCAAATACAATTTCTCTGATTTCTCAAATTCATAAGTTTTTACTATTCGAAACAAAGATTTATAAGTCCGAATGGTATTGTGTGCCAAACCCACCGTTCCATAACCTTGGACTCTTTTTGTGGCTGAATTGGAAATAAAATGCTCTAAATAATCTAAAAATAAAACGGAATGTTCTATTTTTAGGCGTGTATTTGAGCTCTTAATTTGAGGTTTTTTATAGAAATTAACGTGCATATAACGTATGTTATTTTAATTATTTAACATGATTATAACTTGTATTTATTTATGATTTAACAAAATATGAGCTAAATTATAACAAGATATGATACTTTAATATACGTTGTTTATTTAAAATATAAAAGTTAAAACCCTTAATTTTAAATAGTTATATCGATTTATTTTTGAAAAGACTACGGACTGTAGTCTTAAATAATTTACAATTGACTGATATTCAGTTATTAAATTTTTTAAAATCCTTAAATTGCCATGAAACGGCCATGAGTTTTTCAAATTCATAAGCTTACTGAGTAACACAAAAGTTCCTTTTATAGTGTTTAAACTTTCTGGGTTATCTTATCATATCACCTTCCTTTTGTAAAGAAAATTGATTTTTTTATACATAATGATGATTCCGATAAATTTCAGATATTTACTAAAGGTTCTAAAAGATCTTTATTGGGTTTGTTAATAGTAGACTAGTACAAGAAATAATTAAACACTCCTTAATTCAACTCTTTTTTTTGAAAAATTGGCAACCTAAGAAAATTAAGGGATTTCCAGTATAGCCATTAATTTATGGTTAAGATATAATTTTTCTTTACCCACTTTTTCAGAAATTAAAAAACCAGATTTTTCTAATTCCATTAAATAATTACCCACGGTTTTTGGTGTCCCTAATTTAGCATCAATTAAAAACTGTCGTTTCGTGTATGGCAATCTAAATAGTATTTCAACCAATTCTTTAGTATATACTTTAGGGATTGTTTCCTTAATCTCTGATGCCATTTGATCCATTAATGTAGTGACATTTTTTAAGCGTTCTAGTCCTTTATTAGCTGTATATTCAACCATTTCTAGCATATAAAGTATCCACTCTTCCCAATCATTATTTTCAGTTACCTTTCTCAGTTTCGTATAATAATCCGTCTTATTTTTAATAATATATTCACTTAAATAAATAGCAGGGGTATCCAGTAGTTTTTCGAGTTTTAGATATAATAATAACAATATGCGTCCTGTTCTACCATTACCATCACTAAAAGGGTGAATCGCTTCAAATTGATAATGCATTAACGCCATTTTAATTAATGGATCAATAGGATCTTCACCATTTATAAAAGTTTCAAGATTATCCAACTTTTCTCTTATAATAGCTTCCCCTGAAGGTGGTGTGTAAATGGTTTCACCATTCGTGTTTTTTAGGACAGTTCCCGGCGAAGTTCTAATACCAGCAGTATTTTTTTTAATGCTTTGTACAATTTCAACACATAAATTTGTACTTATGAAAGGTCGATTTTCTATTTGTTGTAAACCATTCCAAAGTGCTTCTTTGTAGCTTATGACTTCTTTCGTAGCTGGATTATCAAACTTTTTGTCTGCTACTAAAGACCTATATAAATCATCATTTGTTGTGATGATATTCTCTATTTCTGAACTTGCTTTCGCCTCTTGTAAATGAATCGTATCCAAAAACAACGTTGGATTTGGTAAATTGGTAAGCATACCATTAAGTTTTGCTAGCGCTCTACTAGCATCAATCGTCTTGCGTAACACTTTAGTAGTTTCTAAATTTGTTCTAGGAGGTAATATTGGTAAACTATTATAAGGTATATTTCTATTAAATTTTGTCATTTTAAACAAGGGTACATATTACTCATATAATCTTAACGAGGGTAAATATACCAATAATTTACCTTTATTATACTAAAAGATGTAATTATTACGTTCAATAAACAGATAATAAAAAAATTAAGCGTTACGAATTACTATAGTAATCACGAATTATTTGATATTTTATCAAAATAGTGATTCAATCAAATTAGTTATTGTTATTTAATCAAATTGAAATCCTCTCTTTTATCCTAACTTAAGTTAAGGTGAAATCAACTTCTCTGGGAGCTTCCCCTATACAAATGCAAAATATTTTATTTTTTTTAGGAGGATAACAACTGATTTTTAGAAAAATTCTAGAAAATTTTATTTTTAAAAAAGTTGATTTTTTGGAAAATTTCCCAAAAATTTGAACAAGAGAATTGACCTCCCTCTAAAGACATCGAAAAATGGGGTATATAAGGGGGATACCTACGGGCAGTCCTGCAGGGGAGGCACCCAACTAACTTTAAATTTAATCAATGAGATTTTTAAAGCCGAACCAAAAAGCTCAATTTTAATTGGCATAGAAAAGTGTCTCAAAACAATTATTGTAGCAAAAGTTTAGCATTTATTCTTCTGGTACCCTGATTTTTCGCTGTATCATAGCTTCACATAAATCCAAAGAATTTCTTTACATACTAAACTGTAATCGTTAAGTTGTCTTTCTTCTTTTTAAGATACTTCAACTTCATTTTTTAAAACTAGATGTTTTTAAAAAGAATGATTAACTTTGATTTATGAAAGGAATCATATTAGCAGGAGGCAGCGGCACACGATTATATCCCATTACAAAAGGCGTATCAAAACAATTATTGCCAGTATATGATAAACCTATGATTTACTACCCGTTATCTGTGTTAATGTTAGCGGATATTCAAGAAATTTTAATTATTTCAACTCCTGAAGATCTTCCTAATTTTGAAAAGCTATTAGGTGATGGTTCTGAAATAGGCTTACAAATCTCTTATGCAGTTCAACCAAGTCCAGATGGTTTAGCCCAAGCTTTTATTATTGGAGAAGAGTTTATTGGAACTGATGATGTGTGTTTGGTGCTTGGGGATAATATCTTTTACGGGTACGGTTTTTCAGGAATTCTGCAAAATGCTAGAAATAATGTATCTGAAGGTAAATCAACTGTTTTTGGGTATTATGTAAATGATCCTGAACGCTATGGGGTAGCAGAATTTGATGAGCAAGGAAATGTAACCTCTATAGAAGAAAAACCGATAAACCCTAAATCTAATTTTGCAGTGGTTGGATTGTATTTTTACACGAATGACGTAGTGCAGATTGCAAAAAATATAGTTCCTTCTGATAGAGGTGAATTAGAAATTACCTCAGTAAACCAAGAATACTTACAACAACAAAACCTAAAGGTAGAACTGTTAGGAAGAGGTTTTGCTTGGCTAGATACTGGCACACACGATTCTTTAATGGAAGCAGGTCAGTTTATAGAAACTATAGAAAAACGTCAAGGTTTAAAAGTAGCTTGCCTAGAAGAAATTGCTTATCGAATGAATTATATTGATGCAGATCAAGTAAAAAAGTTAGCGAAACCATTACTTAAGAGTGCTTACGGGCAATATCTTTTAAATCTAGTAAAATAGGATGAAGTTTACAAAAACAAAGATAGAGGGTCTTATAATTATTGAGCCAAGAGTATTTGGAGATGAAAGAGGCTATTTTTTAGAAAGCTACAATGAAAAAGAATTTGAAAAAGCCATTGGGAAGGTATCTTTTGTACAAGACAACGAATCAAAATCTTCTAAAGGAGTCTTAAGAGGCTTGCATTTTCAAAAACCTCCTTTTGCACAAGCTAAATTGGTTCGCTGCATTGAAGGAAAGGTGTTGGATGTAGTAGTAGATATTAGAAAGAATTCAAAAACATATGGACAACATATTGCAGTAGAACTTTCAGGTGAAAACAAAAAACAAGTATTTATTCCTAAGGGCTTTGCTCATGGTTTTGTTGTTTTGAGTGACAGCGCTACTTTTGCCTATAAAGTAGATAACACCTATGCACCAGCTTCTGACGCAGGTATTCATTGGAATGATACAAGTTTAAATATTCAATGGACTATAAATGAAAGTGAAATTTTGGTTTCAGAGAAAGATTCAAAACTTCCATTTTTTTCTAAATTTGAAACACCTTTTCAACATAAAGTATGAGGGTATTAATTACAGGATCAAATGGGCAACTTGGGTCAGAAATAAGAGAGCTTTCACGATCGTATAATATGGTAAATTTTATCTTTAAAGATTTACCCGATTTAGATATTTGTAATGCTGGTGAATTACAAAATTTCATAATTAAAAATAATATTACTGCTGTTATTAATTGTGCAGCTTATACTGCGGTAGATAAGGCAGAAGAAGATGAACAGATTGCAAAAAAAGTAAATTCAGAAGGAGTCTCTAACATTGTAAAAGCATTACAAAAAGTAAACGGAAAGTTAATTCACATTTCTACAGATTATGTGTTTGATGGAGATCAAGCCATCCCTTACAAAGAGTCTGATCCAGTCAGTCCGACAGGAGTATATGGAGAAACCAAAAGAGCAGGGGAGTTAGCTGTTATTAATAGTAACATTGATGCACTTGTGATACGAACTTCATGGTTGTATTCAGCATATGGAAATAATTTTGTAAAAACCATGTTGCGTTTGGGAAGAGAGAAAGAAACCTTAGATGTTATTTCTGATCAGTTAGGAACCCCAACCTATGCAAGAGACTTGGCTAAAACCTGTTTAAAGATTCTATGTGGGGACAGCTCACAAAATATTAGTAAAAACGGAAAGTTGTATCATTACTCTAATGAGGGAGTTACTTCTTGGTATGACTTTGCTAAAGAGATTATGAAACTAGGAGAAGTTCACTGTAAGGTACACCCAATAGAAACTAAAGACTATCCTACCTTAGTAAAAAGACCTCAATATTCGGTATTGGATAAGTCTAAAATAAAAACAGATTTTAAACTAGAAATTCCGTATTGGAAAGATTCTTTAAAAGATTGTATGATAAAAATAAAAACGAACTCATGAGAAATATCTTAGTTACTGGAGGCGCTGGTTTTATAGGGTCTCACTTAGTGAGATTATTGGTCAATACATATCCTGACTATCATATAGTAAATATGGATGTATTAACCTATGCCGGTAATTTAGAAAACTTAAAAGACATAGAAGCTAAAGACAATTATACCTTTGTTAAGTGTGATATTTGTGATGTAAAGAAAGTAATAGAGGTTTTTGAAGAGTATAAGATTAACTCAGTAATTCACTTAGCGGCAGAATCTCATGTAGATCGTTCTATTGAAGACCCATTTTCATTTGCTCAAACCAATGTGATGGGAACACTTAGTTTATTACAGACGGCAAAAGAATATTGGAATGGGAATTTTTCAAATAAATTATTTTATCATGTATCTACGGATGAAGTCTATGGTTCTTTAGGGGAAGATGGCTTTTTTACAGAAGAAACAACTTATGATCCTCATTCGCCCTATTCTGCTTCTAAAGCGTCTTCAGATCATTTTGTAAGGGCTTTTGCAGACACTTATGGTCTGCCTACAGTAATATCTAATTGCTCCAATAATTACGGTTCCTACCAGTTTCCAGAAAAACTCATTCCGTTATTTATTAATAATATTGTTCATAACAAATCACTTCCTGTGTATGGAAAAGGGGAAAATGTGAGAGATTGGTTGTTTGTGAACGATCACGCAAGAGCTATTGATGTGATATTTCATAAAGGAAAACTAGGGGAAACCTATAATATTGGTGGCTTTAATGAATGGAAAAACATAGATTTGATCAAAGTAATGATTAAAACAGTAGATCGATTGCTTGGTAGAGAAGAAGGAGCATCTGATAAACTCATCACCTATGTCACAGACAGAGCTGGTCATGATCTTCGATACGCAATAGATTCTACAAAACTAAAGGATGAATTGGGTTGGGAACCTTCTTTACAATTTGAAGAAGGAATTGAAAAAACGGTAACTTGGTATCTTAAAAATAACGAATGGATGGAGAAAGTAACTTCAGGAAAGTATCAAGAATATTATAAAAAAATGTACAATAAATAATATGTATCAAGAAATAAAAAAAGAGATAGAATCTTTTGGATTTTCTGTAGTTTCTCATGATTTTGAGAGACCTTGGGGTGGGTTTTTAGTGATTGATGAAACACAAGCACAAGATTTTTCTAATAAATTCTTTGAAGGCTTAGATGTAAACACTTTAAAAATTGGAGGGAAATTGAGCCCAAAAATACTCATCGTAAAACCCAATGCTCGCTTGTCTTGGCAGTACCATAACAGACGTGCTGAAATTTGGCAAGTATACAAAGGTGCTGCAGGAATCATTAGAAGTAATTCTGATGTAGAAAATGAGATGGAAGTTTATAAGGAAGGAGATCAGATTGTTTTACAGCAAGGAGAAAGACACCGTTTAATTGGTTTAGATGAAACTTCGGTAGTAGCAGAGATTTGGCAACATACAGATGCTACTTATCCTTCAGATGAAGAGGATATTATACGAGTGCAAGATGATTTTGGAAGATAAATAAAGTAAACAACATGAGTAAGAAAAAAGGAATGATTGTATCAGGGTATTTTAACCCTATACACAAAGGACATATAGAGTATTTTAACAATGCAAAAGCCCTAGCTGATGAATTGTTTGTGATTGTAAATAACGATCACCAAAGAGCATTAAAAGGTTCTAAAGAATTTCAACAAGAAAAAGAACGTGTTTTTATTGTTTCTAATATAAAATCTGTAGATCATTGTGTGTTGTCTATAGACCTAGATAGAACGGTTTGCAAAACCATTGAAAAAATAGCCCTAGACTTTGGTGCAACCTATGATTTGAGTTTTGCCAATGGAGGTGATCAAAATAATAATACCATTCCAGAAAGACCTATTTGTGATCAAATGGGAATTACTTTGGTAGATGGTCTAGGAGATAAAATACAGTCTAGTAGTTGGCTACTTAAAAAGTAGTTTTTTAGTTCAGTCTTACAAAATAGATTGTAAACATTTATTTTAATTTATTAAAAAGTAACGCCTTAGATAACTTTCCTAGGCGTTTTTTTTGTTATTTTTTGAACTAAAAAAAATCCCTTACCTTTGATATAGGGTTCAATGTTAAGAGCTAAGTTCTTTTCATAGTATCTCTAAATAAAACAAATGTCTCCTAGCATTCCTCAACAAATCATCGGTTTATCAACCAGTCAAAAAGTCTTCAAAAGGCTATTAGATGTTCTGCTGTCTTTGATACTTATTCCAACCCTACTTCTTCCCGTTAGCATCCTAATTATTTTAGCCACTATAGATACCAAAATTTTTGGTTTATTTTTTCAAAATAGAGTGGGGCAATATGGGAAAGAATTCACTATTTATAAAATTAGAACTTATGATAGAAATGGAGAAGTTTCAAAATTTTCAAAAAAAATAAGAAAATACAAGTTAGATGAAATTCCTCAAATACTTAATATTCTGCTTAGTCAGATGAGTTTTGTAGGCCCTAGACCAGATGTGCTTGAAGTAATGAGCACCTTGTCTAAATCAGACCAGGTTATTTTATCTATAAAACCAGGGTTAACGGGGCCAGCTTCTTTGCATTATTTTAATGAAGAAGCAATTTTAGCGGAACAAGAAGATCCTATTGCTTATACTAATCAGATACTAACTCCTAAAAAGAATGCTATTAATAAAGATTATATAAAGAATTACCATATTTTTAACGATTTAAACTACATTTATAAAACTACCCTACATGTATTCCAAAATATGGCTCTCTAAACCTCATTTTGAAACGGATGATCTAGACTACTTTAAAACCACAATGGAATCTAATTGGATTAGCACTGTGGGCCCAAATATTGCTAGTTTTGAAAGGTCTATAGAAGATGTTTTCAACAAAAACTTAAAAGCTGTTGCCCTAAATTCTGGAACCTCAGCCATACATTTGGCGTTAAAAATGTTACATATTGGTGCTGGTGATGAGGTAATTTGTCAAACATTTACCTTCTGTGCAACCGTAAACCCTATACTGTATTGTGGTGCAACCCCCATATTTATTGAAAGTGAACAAGAAACTTGGAATATGTGTCCGGTTTTCTTGGAGGAAGCCATTAAAGATAGGTTGAAAATAAATAAAAAACCCAAAGCCATTATTGTAGTAGATTCTTACGGAATGCCTGCCAAATGGGATGAGTTATTAGAAATATCTAACAGGTATGATATTCCTATTATAGAAGACTCTGCGGAGGCTTTTGGGTCTATGTATAAGGGGCGCTTATGTGGGAGTTTTGGAAACTATTCAATACTATCATTTAATGGAAATAAAATTATTACCACCTCTTCTGGCGGTGCTTTATTGTGTAAAGATGAACAAGACAAAGAAAGAGCCATCTACCTATCTACTCAGGCTAAAACAACTAGTTCTTTATACGGAGAAGTGGGTTTTAATTATAGAATGAGCAATATACTGGCTAGTTTGGGTATTGAGCAGCTAAAGGTCTTAAATAAAAGGATTGAACAAAGAAGAGATAATCATACCAAATATCACTCTCTTTTGTCAGACCTCAAGGGAGTTGAATTACAACAAGAAAATAGCAGTGATTTTTATTCAAATTTTTGGCTCAATTGCATTATTACAAACAATCCTGAAATCTCTAAATCTGCTCTTATAGATGAATTTACCAAACAACATATTGAAGTAAGGCCTTTATGGTTTCCTTTGCACCTTCAAGACTATTTAAAAGGATCTTTATACTACGGAGATAACTTTAGTGAAACCTTATTTGAGAAAGGCTTGTGCTTACCTTCAAGCTCTAATCTTACCAACGAAGAATTTAATAGAATAGGTGAAGTTTTTAAATTGTTTAAAAAATAGGAACATATGTTTGAATCATTTTTCACGCAACAGGCACTTCAAAAAAGCACACCATTTATGAGTGATGATTTTTTGAAAAAGTATAAAAATGACACAATTTTAATTACTGGTGCAGGGGGGTCTATTGGAAGTAAAATAGTTGAAAAACTTACAGAAATTAATTTCAAGAATATTGTTTTGTTAGATCAGTCAGAGTTTCATCTTTTTAAATTGAAGAAAAAACACTTTTCTTCTGGCTTTAATTATGAGATAGCAGATATAAGAGATAAAAGAAAAATTGAATATTTATTTCAAATTTACAAACCCAAACTAGTTATCCATGCAGCAGCATATAAACATGTTTCTCTAATAGAGAATGATGCTTATGAATTAATTAGAACAAATTTAGAGGGTACTATAAATATGTTTACATCGTCATTAAAATATGCTGTTTCAGATTTTATTTTTATTTCAACAGACAAAGCTGTAAACCCTGTCAATAATATGGGAGTATCAAAAATGTTAGCAGAATTATTCTTAAAATCGAATTTTAATAACAAAAAAATTAACACAAAAATTATTCGATTTGGAAATGTAATTAATTCTAATGGGTCTGTTATTCCTATTTTTTTGGATGCTATTTATAACGGGTCAGCTATTGAGATTAGAAATGAAGCTGTAGAAAGATATTTTATATATGACGATGTTGTTGCTAAAAACATTCTAAATATTTCTATTCACGATTCAAGTTCACTGTATTTATTAGAAATGAATAGCCCGATTAAAATAATTGATTTAGCTAATTATATAAAACGAATAAAAAAGTCGAGTTCAATCATTACAATAACGAATCTAAGTAAAAAAGAGAAAATTACTGAAGAGCTTTTAAACTCCGATGAAAGTATTGAGAAAACGAATTATTTAGATTGTTATCGCATAAAAAATTCTACAGTTATCGACAAAGAAATTTGGAAAGAAATTCGGAAAGAAATAATTGATATTGTAAAAAATAATAAAACTTTTAATCATAAAGTTGTAGATAGTAAAATACAACATATAGACTACTTGATCGAGAAATAATACGAGTAATTCTTTTACACCCCATATCAGTAAATAATAGATTTTTTATGTAATAATTGTATTTTAAAACTATTATTTTTCTCCGAAAACGATTGAGTTTTTTTAAGCTATTGTGTAACCAAGATTCTTATGATATATTTGACCAATACAAACAATACAATACATGATTTTAATTGCAGATGGTGGTTCTACAAAAGCTGATTGGATAGCCCTAGACAGTAATAAAAAAGAACATTTTAGGGTAAGAACATTAGGATTAAATCCTGCTGTGATTTCTTCAGAAGAATTAACCAACAGAATCATCAACATGTTTCAGCTCATCAATATAAAAGATGAGGTAACTCAGGTCTATTTTTATGGAGCTGGGTGCGGAACACCAAAAGCCAATGCCATTTTAAAAGATGTGATGACTCCCATCTTTAAAAATGCAGCCATCACTATAGAAGAAGATATGTTGGCAGCCGTGTATGCAGCTTCAGGAAAATCTCCAGCTGTGGTATGTATTTTAGGAACAGGTTCTAATAGCTGTTATTTTGATGGAGAAAAAATGCACATGCAAGTACCTTCCTTAGGCTATGTACTAATGGATGAGGCAAGCGGCAATTACTTTGGTAAAAGGCTCATTAGAGACTACTATTACGGAATGATGCCTAAGTATATGGTGAAAAAGTTTGAAAAAGACTATGTGTTAGATCCAGATACCATTAAATCAAATATTTATAGAGAACCCAATCCAAACATGTATTTAGCCTCTTTTGCAAAATTTATGTTTGATTTTAAAGATGAGAAATACGTCAGAAAATTGATGAAAAAAGGATTTGAAAAGTTCTTTAAATTTAGAATTTTACCGTATCAATTATCTACTGAAACACCTATTTATTTTATAGGTTCTATTGCACACTATTTTAGAGAAATTTTAGACGATGTAGCAGATAAAAATGGGCTTAAAATTACAGGTGTTATTCAAAGACCTATAGATAATTTACTAGAATATCATAAAAAAAACATCAATCAATAACTTCTGAAAGTCTTTCTAAAGACATCCCTCTAGATCCTTTGATTAAAATATAACAATTCTTAAAAGGACTTTGTTTGATTTTATCTTTTAAAGATTCAAAATTTTCATATTTTTCTGAGGCAGAAGTTTTACTATAAGCTTCCCCTACAAAAATGCACCTGTCTAGATGTAATGTATTACAATAGTCAACAATATTTTGATGTTCTTTTGTTGAATAGTCTCCCAGTTCAAACATGTCGCCCAAGATTACAGTCTTTTTCTGATGAGTGGTTTTATTTAAATTATCTAAAGCTACAATAGTACTTGAAGGA
>Ga0209712_10000625_pt1 | contig 30916 bp, 33 predicted proteins | sample ArcOceMetagenome_FD_187443 | JGI IMG/M metagenome (GOLD analysis project Ga0209712, IMG submission 187443) | Marine eukaryotic phytoplankton communities from Arctic Ocean - Arctic Ocean - Greenland ARC118M Metagenome (SPAdes) (version 2) | ecosystem: Environmental > Aquatic > Marine > Oceanic...
TTTCCTCCATGAAAATTAAACATCAGCGGAACAGATTCAGAACCATCATAATTTGAAGGAATATATATTATATATTCACGATTGTTACCATCAAAAACCATAGATCGAATTTCCTGAGTTTGTCCATTTGTATTCAGATAACTTATGAGTAGAATTAGTAGAAACTTTATTTTTTTCATAATTTTTATTTTAAATAAAATTTTTCTTGTATGGTATCAGTTATGCTATTAGTATTCCTTACTGAATTACAAAACGAGGTCTTACGGACACTATACAATACATACTAAAATACTAAAATTATATGCAACCCTTAAAAAAGATTTGTTAAAACAGTAGTGTTAGAATAAATGGGAAAGTTTTTTGCGGGAATGACTATTTCCATCAGTCTTGAATGCGTTCAAATTTTATTTTTCTCACACCATGATCTGTATCCCATTGGGTAACTTCTATAAAATTAAATTTCTTATATAATTTAGTCGCAGGTATGTTCATTAAGCCTGTTTCAACGGTAAACCTATTCGACTCAAATGTTTTGAGAATAAATTCCATTAATTGACTAGCAATTCCTTGTCTAAAAAAGAGAGGATGAACAACCAAACTATTGACGTGGGTTGTTGTATTGTGATGACTAATTTCAATAATTCCTGCTAGTTTTTTGTTTTTGAAGAATCCAAAAAAAGTAGTCTTACTTTCAATATAACTTTCAATAGGTCTTTTTAGAGGTGGGAAATCAATGGCATTTAATAATTTAGCCTCCACGGAATAGGAAGCCTGAAAAACCTGGCGCATTTTGTCAGAAATAGTTGTTTCTTTATGATGTAGCTTTTCAATCATGAGAAAAAATGAGATTTAGTACATGCAGATTTTAATCACTATTATTAGGTTCAGTAACAATCTTCCACCATTACCAGGAACTATTAGTAAAATTAATAGCAATAACGGATCCATTACAGACGAAAGTAATATAAAAAGCTTGGTCGCCATCAACAACGATCATATTATTTTCAAAAGTGACGGGTGTTGGATTTGGTATGTCATCCCTTATGTTAAGTGAATTACAATAGCCAGTATCACAATTATTTGGAAATAAATCACAGTAATACGTATATCTTAATCCATTTTAGAATTCCCACATTTTGTTTGGTGAAAATTCACTTCCAGCAGCATTTTCAGGAAGCCATTTTCTTTCTATAGCGTATTGTAAAATTTATTCAGAGTTATTATCATTTATATGAAGCAAAACTTCATTTTACTTTTAGAGTTCGCTGTTGTTTCTTCCCAACATTTAATTATAAAATAAGAAGTAATTTTAATAAACCAATTTTAAATTGAGTATTGGCCTTTTCTTAAACATAAATTTATGTTTTGCTGTTATTTAAAGACATTGTTATTATCAGATTTTTAGTCAAAACGAGTAGACAATATATCTAAATTTTCATGTTTGATTTTTAAAATCAATTCACCAAATAATGTATTCGCCCAAGCAAACCATGTTCGATTAAAGTCTTTAGGATTATCTTTATGAAAAGCTTCGTGCATAAAACCAGTATCGGCATGTGTGTCTTTGAGCATTTTTAGACATGCTAAAATTTCTTTTTTATCAATTGAAGTCATAGCTCTAAGAGTTATTCCCATGGGCCATATTTTTTCTTTTCCTGTATGCGGACTAGCTTGTCCTTCTCCATATTTTCCTTTTAAATAATATGGATTAGCATCACTTAATAAGAATGCTCGAGTGTTTCTGTAAATTTTGTCTGTTGGTTTGTGTGCACCTAAATAAGCCAATGACATTAGAGAAGGAACATTTGCATCATCCATGAAAACCTTATTTCCAAAACCATCTACTTCATAGGCATATATCTCACCAAACCCCTGATGCTCAGCAATAGCGTGTTTTTTAACTCCATTTTCTATTTCAATTGCAAAGTTTTTGCATTCTTCGGCAAATTCTGAATCTTTTAAAACATTTTCGTAAACCTCAGCAAGTTGTTGGAGAGAAATAATGGCAAAAATATTAGACGGAGTAAGATAAGGGTACAACGTAGCATCATCTGAAGGCCGAAACATTGAGCAAATCATTCCAGTTGGCTTGATTGGTCTTCCGGTACCATTAAAAACAGGAGCATCTGTCATTTTAGTTGTATTTCTAGCAAAGTAGTAGGGAGATGTTCCGTCCTTTCTTTGTTCGGTTTTAAATGTCTTTACAATTAGCCTCATGGTTTCGTCCCATTTCTCATCAAATACAGATGTGTCATTTGTTAGTTCGTAATATTTATGAGAAAGTCTAATGACGTAACACAAAGAGTCTATTTCCCATTTTCGTTCATGGACTCCGGGGATTGGACTTGGACTGTCCATAATCCAGTCTGACTCTTTTGTTAAGTCTTTATAAAACGAATTTGCATAGGGGTCTGTTAAGACACATTTGACTTGCCTGTTGACGAGCCCCAAAACTAGATTTTTAAGTTTTTTATCCTTTTTTATAAGTGGTATATATGGCCAAACTTGTGCAGTAGAGTCTCTCAGCCACATTGCATCAATATCTCCTGTAATTATAAACGTGTCTGGTTTACCGTCTATAACCTCATAATCAACTGTTGTGTCTAATGTATTTGGATAGCAATTTTCAAACATCCAAGCTAGTTCCTTATCTTTTACAACAGACTTTACTTCAAGGATGATTTGTTCTACTTCTTCGCTTATAAAAGTTCTATTTTTTTCAGAAGGTCTTTTAGACACAAAATCGTTGTCAATTGTAAACGTATTTGTATCAAGATTTCTGTAAGGTAATATCGATAATGCTCCTAAAAGAAAACTACTGTTTTTTAAAAACTGTTTTCTATTCATTTCTACTAATTTGTTTGTTGTTTACCATATACTACTAAATTAGTAAATACAAAACAGAATAGCAATTTCGGATAGAGTTTATGCGAAGGGTTAGATTTAAATCCTAATTATCAGAATCTTTGTATTTTGTAAAGTAACTCCACTACCTATAACGCTACTTTATTTAATTAAAAATTACTATTTATCACTACCATAACCATAACCATAACCATAACCATAGTTGTATTTATATGTGTAGTTGTAACGGTAGCTATATCCATACTTATAAGCAGAATTGGCATTAGAAATAAGTCCGTTTAGAACCATTCCTAGTGGTGGCGTGCTGGGGTGCTTAAGTAATTCTTTGATAAAAGGGAATACGTTTTTATCAGAAAATTGAGACTTAGATACATAAACGACTAGGTCTGATATGGGTAATAAAGCAGTTGTATCACTAACTAGAAGTAAAGGAGCAGAATCAATTAAAATAACATCGTAACGTTCTTTTAAGAGTTCTAACAAATTTTTCAATTGTGAACTCATTAATAATTCTGAAGGATTAGGTGGAATGGCTCCCGACAAGAGGAAATCTATTTCTTGAGGACCTGTTCCCTTTATGATTAGGTTATCGATATTCTTGAAGTTCTGATCGCTTAAATAGGTAGAAAGACCTAGTGAATTACGTTCAATTCCTAAAAACTTGTGTAATTGAGGATTACGCAAGTCTCCACCTATTAAGATTACTTTTTTCCCGAGTGCTTTGTAACTTTTTGCTAGGTTATAAGAGACAAAAGATTTTCCTTCTCCTTTGATAGTTGAAGTTACAGTGATAATATTTACTGTGTCTTTTTTAAGTAAAAAACTCAAATTAGAACGTAAGACTCTGATAGATTCTGCAGTAACTCCTCGGCCATCGTCTGTATCAACTTTAAAGTTTTTATCGAAGGGAATTTCTCCCAAAATATTAATGTTTTTTAGTCCGTTTTCTAGGTCTGCACGTGTATTTATCTTTGTATCCATTATTTTGATAAGGAATAAAATTCCAAATGGCGCTAAAAGCCCTAGGAATAAAGCCCCCAGGTAAAGTGTTTTTCCTTTTGGAGCAATCGGAGTCCCGCTTGATACTCCAGAACTTAAGACCTTTAAATTTGGTAAGGCCGACTCGTAATTTATTAATGCTTCTTCTCTACGTTGTAATAAAAACACATAGAGTTCTTCAACAATTTTAAAATTCCGGGCATACCTTCTAAGGGTCTTTTCTTTGTTGGGCAAACTAGCAACCAAACTACGGGTTTGGTTTTCCAATTGTTGGTAGCTTTTTACAGAAATTTTTAAACTTTCTATATGTTGTTTCACCCCTTTTATAATTGCCGTCTTTGATTGTTGTAATTGCCGGCTAATCTGCATAATAATTGGACTTTGTTCAGGAGCACTTACCAGTAAATTATTGCGTTGGGTGACCACTAAATTATAATTTCCCATTAGACTGTTCACACTCACATTGTCGATACCTACATTGGCCGGTAAAATTTCGTAATTAGATTGTGCCTCCAATTGTTCAAGTAAAGCATTGGCAATCTCTAGTTGCACACCCAAACCAAAAGTTTCCTGTTGACCTATGGTAATGTTGTTTAGAGCATTACTCGTTTGTGCCACGGGATCAAAAATCTTATTGTCTATTTGGTAATTAATGGTATTGTTAGAAATTGTGTCGATACTTTTGTTTAAGATTTTTAAACGCTGGTCTATAAATTTGATGCTCACCTCAGAGACTTTACGCTTATCAATGACTTGATCTTCTTTAATAATCTCAATAAGGGTTTTTAAAACATCTTCGTTACGCCCTATATTGGTTCCTGTTATAGATAAATTAATCAATTCTCCTTTAGTTGATTCTGAGCCAGGGGACACTTTTAAATTTTTACTAAGCAAAATAACGGCTTTATTTATAGAGCTGAATGTAATTTGATAGCTACTGTTTTTTAAGAATAACGAGTTTTTAGGTTGAAAATAGAAGTAATCGTTGTCTAAAATTTCGTTTTGTTTAATTGTATAACTTATGGTATCTGCACTGATGAAAACTTCGTTATTGGAAACTTTTAATTGCCAATCCCTGAATGGATTCATTTTTTTAAATTGAATTTTAAATGGCAGCTTTTTATTATTTTCCAAACGAGTATTAATCGTTCCCTCCGAATAAATACTTGTTTGAAGATTTAGTCTTTCTACTACTTGGCTTAAAATATAATGAGAAGTAATTACCGCGATGTCATTTTCTACAGAGACTCTGCTGCTACTGCCCAAAAGCCCTAAATCTCCAGCTAAAAAGGAAGCTGGGTCAGATTTTGTTTTTTTAATTTGAATCTGTGCGTTGGTTTGATAAATTTTATCAGTGAAGCGAAGGTAGACAAATGTTGCACTAAATGCTATGATGATTGCGGCTACAAACCAAGGCCAGAAAAAAAGATAATATAAAATTTCTTTTTTTATATCAATTGACTCTTCTTCAAATTCATGTGATAGGTTGAAATTGGGGTTTTCCATTGTTATTTCGTTATGAGGATTATGGAACTTAAAATGACAGAAAATAGACTTATTAAGGAAGAAAGATTGCCAACAAGGCCAGCAGATTTAACTTTGGCTTCATTTTGGTTTACGAGAATAACATCATTGGGATGTATGTTTTGATAAGGACTGTTTAACCAGCGGCTTTCAGTTAAATTGAGATGGGTCGTACTTCTTTTTCCATTGGTCTCTCGAATCAGAATGACATCTTCACGGTTTCCGTTGATTGTTAGGTCGCCAGCTAAGCCTAAGGCTTGCAATAGGGTGATGTTATTTTCGGTGAAGGTATACGTACCTGGGTTCTTTACTTCTCCTAAAATGGTTATTTTGGCATTTAAGAGGCGAACTGTTACACTTGGGTTAATCAAGTATTCTCCCGTTTTTAAGCGGCTTTTTATATCTGCCTCTAAAGCAGGAATGGTCTTCTCTGCCACAGAAATCTCCCCTAAGACAGGGAAATTGATTGTCTTGTTTTTGGAAACTAAATAACCATCTAATTGCATCATATCGATACCGGCACCCACTCCTCCTCCTGATTGAGCTGCTTTGTTATATGGCAAAGCCGCTTCGGGGATGAAGGCTCCTATGTCTATTTTTAATATATCGTTGGTTTGCAATGTAGTTTCAGGTTGTAATACCTCACTGTCATTATAGCTGTCAATATCTTGTAAATACAATATATTTTTTTTCGAAACACAAGACTGTAATAGAAATAACAATCCAATTGTAAGAGAAAATATTTTAATAGAATGTTTCATTTTGGGGATATTAAATTTGGAATATCTTTTTATTAAAAATTACTAACGATTTTTCAAATAACGAACAGATATGTGGTAAATATGATTAATTTTCCTTCCTTCATTTATTATTACTTTAAAATGCAAGTAGATTTTGAGGTAATTGAAAAAGAAGTACTTAAGGTTCTTCGCTGTTGATGATAGTTGTTCAATTAAATAACATCGTTCCAATTAATATTTTAAAGATCTTTTTCATTTTTTGTAATTATTAGTGTTGAGCTTCTAGCATTTGTTACAGTTTTTTTAATTTTTTTAAACGGTTTATGTCTTTTTTTAACTTTTGGTTACAAAAATACTTAAATTAGTGTAAGATACACTCTGAACAAATATAAAAGTTGTATAAATATAAAAATTTTATTAACCTTTAGTTGTCTTTGACATAAGCTTCTAATCAGAACAATTCATATTATATTCAACAATAATTTTATTAATTGAATATTTTAAATCTTTCTGCTTAACTTATTTACTATCATTTCTTTTTACATGCAATCCGCCATCATCATATTTAATTTTACTGCCTTTAATTTTCTCGTAATTACCTTCGTTGTCATAAGTATGGATATAGCTCAAGTTTTTTGAGAAAAAACCTATTGAGAATCAAAGAGTAAAATCTGTACTAGAATTTTTTTTCATAGTTTTATAATGCTTTTATATACTCGTTCGCTGGGGTTGAGGTTTGGTTTAGTAGGTCAATTTTTATAGGCCTTCAATGGTATTTTTTTTATAGGAATACTCCATATATTTTTAATAAACACAAGCTTTTTTGATTTGGAGATGACTTATAAATATTTTTAAGTTAGTTAATTTTCTTTATCCGTCATTTCAAAAACAATTTCACCTCCGTTTGAGATATCATTATGCGACAATTGAGTTCCTTCGATAATTTTACTATTTATCGACACACTCTCCACATAAATATTCTCTGTACTTTGATTAGTTGCTTTAATAGATGCTTTTTTGCCATTATTTAAATGGATAATAGCTTCTTTAACCAGAGGACATCCCAAAGCATACTCAGCGGAGCCAGTAGTTACAGGGTAGAATCCTAAACTACTAAAAATATACCATGCGCTCATCTGTCCAGCATCATCATTTCCACAAAGGCCATCTACTGTTGGAGCATACATTGTATCCATGATCATTCTTACACGTTCTTGTTTTTTCAGGGGTGACCTGTCCAATTATATAAATATGGGATATGATGTCCAGGTTCGTTTCCATACACTTATTTACTATGATACCATCCCGTGTTATACCCTCATGTTTTGCAATATATTTTTCATCTATTTCCATAGTAAAAAGAGAATCTAAATGTTGAGTAAATCTTTCTTTACCTCCTATCATAGTTACCATCTTTATTGAACATAACCTTAAAGTTAGTTTGCGGACTTATTTGTACCATCCCTAAAGGAGCAGTAGCTTCAGGAAACACGTGACCCATTTTATTGGTTCCTATTATAGGATTCACAAATTGAGTATAATCAGTTTTAGATTTTTTGGAAGTAATCTCGTTTTCTCTCTTTTTTTTACAAGATGAAATGAATATTAGTGTAAAAATAAATAATGATATGATTTTTTTCTGATAATTACCAACTAAGGTGATTGTTTAAGAAAAGTTGCGGTTTTGTGTGCGAGGATTTTCAGGAAGGAAATCTAGTTAAAAAAAAGCAATTATTCTTTTTTATTAACTAATGTAGGAATTTTTTTACAAGGTATTAGATTCGGTTTTATATTCAGTCAACTAATTAAACTTAAAAGAATTCTATAATGTGTTATTTCTCTTTTGTCAAAAAATAAAATCAGTTTTTTTGTATTATGGCTACACTATTTAAATTGATATTTATTTTTTTCGTATTCCATTACGTATTTGGTTCCAACGGTCTCGTATTGTGGTATTCCAGCTAAATCGATAGGCTGCCCTAAAGAGCACCAATTTTAAGGGTTTAGAATTAGAGATAATAACTCTTGAGTCTTTAGTGCCCTCACATGCTGAAGTATTTCCAAAATGTTGGTATCTAAACGAAAGGGAGATATTTTCAAAACGAGTTATACCAATACCTAAACCATAGGAAATATTTGATTCACTTATTTTTCTTTTATCATCTGCATGTATATAATAAGATAATGAAGAATACCCTAATCTTGTTTCTAGATATATTTTTCTTTTAATTGGTAATCTATAAAAAATAGCTGCAGAATTAAATTGCGCGTCATTTGGAGACAACGTTTCGGTATCTCCTTCTATAATTTCTCTACCTCCGGAATGAAATCTCCTCCAGTAGAAAGATCTAATCCAATTTCTCCAAATTTCTCCTAATTTATAAGATTTTAAAACATTAAAATAGAGTTCAGCTTTACCCACGCTGTGTTTTTCTACGACAACGTTTCCGAGCCCTAACCCAACCTCGGAATAGAAACCTTGCGCTGTGCTGTATTGAATAGAGAAGAATAAAGTAATAATTGAGAGACTTAAATTTAATTTATGTAATAATGGTTTTTTTATTTTGATAGTGATTTTAGTGAGTAGTGCTCTTTTAGCAACAAACACAAGGATTATTTAGACTTAATTAAAATAACACATAAATATTAAGTAGAATGAGTCTAAATAAAATAATATTCACATTTTTTTAAAGTTAAAAAAAATTTATTGTTTTAATTTTTTCTTTTTAATAATTAACTTTTGTACAAGTTTTCCAGGAACAATTTTTGTAAATCCTTGAAACAATCCTTTAATAATATAATTTATAGGTGATCTATATTTGTTTCTCTCAAATTGATATTCAGCTATAAGGTGCTTTTTTTGATTCGGTAAATTATGACTTCGAATAGCACCGTTAACAATTGAAGATAGCAGGAATTTATTTTTACCTTTTTGATCTTCATTTATTAGTTTTACATGAAGGTTGTCATAATCAAAGATCAGTCTATTTAAGGATTTATTTCGTCCAGCATTCATATGATATTTAAGTTGTTTTATTTGACCAGAAACTATTTCCATGCCAACTAATGGTTTAAGCGTAGTGTTAAGGTTTTTCATTTTCATTTCACCAACATCTAAATTTAATGAAAATGCTTCAAGACTGGCATATGGTATATTTAAAGCAATATTAATAGCTGCTTTACCCATTAGGCTTGCTTTAATACTTGCATCTATTTGACCAACATTCTTTTGTTGCTCAGGCATGTTAGTAATACCAGTGATGTTTCCATTAATATTCTGAATTTTTATCGATCCAGATTCATGCTTTTTAACACCAAGTTCTAAATAGGTTACTATAGATTTGGAAATTTGGAGGGAATCTATTAAAACTTTTATTGGTATTGAGTTGACAATGCCCTGAAAAGACGATTTAACGGTATCTGGTGGCCTTGGTATATTTTTATTTCTTTGAAGTTTAATATTAAGTTCATCCACAGAAATTTTTTGAGCCACAATATCTAATTGTGTGTAAAAATCATTTGATGGTTCAAACTGATGAATACTAATTTCTTTTGCATTTAGTTCAATTATATCGTTTTGTATACCTAATCGTTTACTTACGTCAACCCAATTTATTGAATAACCTAATGAAATATCATTCAGTAAAATCTTTTTGTCTTTTAATCTATATTGAAAACGACCTAATCCAACATGTGTATATTCGTTTAGCTCAAATGTTATGCTATCAAGAGTTACCTCTAAATCACCCATTTTAAATGGTATTAGGTGTTTGAATTTCAAAGAATCAGTTTCTAGATGACTCGCTAATAGATTGAGTTTTTTCACTTGACCTTTTCTCTTTTTTGAAATAGGGTCCATTAAAACAACTGAACCGTTTTCAATTTGGAAATGGGTAATATGAGCACGAGATAATATATCCCCAAACATTGACTGTAGTCCCTTTCCATTTGTTTTTTGATTAGTGTCTGAGCTAAGAGTTACTTCAAAACTTGGTTGTTTAAAGATAATTTTATCTATATCTAATGTTTTGCTGAAAAGTAAGTTTCTTAATCCTAAACCATTAATAGTAGCGTACTCAACATGTCCTTTGACTCTACTCCCTTTTTTATGATTTAAAGGTTCAATAGCAACCTTTTTTAAAGTAATTCCATCAAAAGAGAAGTCTAAATCTATTTCGGAATAAGTAATGTTATAAGCTCTATCAGGATTTGAATTAATTTTTGCTTGGAAATTAGATTTGATCCAAATTTCTAGCCCCTTGTTAGTAATAGCGATTAATACAAGAACTATTAAAACGTTGCTTATTATTTTTTTCATATTGTTGTATTTGGTAAGTTGTTTTTTTCTTTCACTTTAACATCGTTGCCATTTTCTATTTTGATGAAAGATCTCAGCTGAGATAAATTGTTATCTCCTTTTTTATTAACTCAACGTGCTTGTATATGGATTGCTCATTATTTTAATCACTAAAGTAAGTAAATAATTTACAGATAGAAAACCTGATAGCCTGCCTGACCAATGCAGGATTATCATTAGTAGGCTAGAATTTGCAATACATTACATAAGGTATGTTAGAAGCTTTTTTTATTCAGGGAGTCGTACACAGGATCTTATTTTGACATCCATAGTATTCCAATTGCAATTATAATCAATGGGGAAATAAAAATAACTTGGCTAATTATCCACAAAAACATGAATTTAAACCATTCAATACTTCCCATTTCAGTCGACTTTTCTTTTTTCGTAATTTTCTCCAATTCCTCCAATTCCATTCTCATAAAGTCAGTTTTACTGATTTTTAAGTCAATAATTCCAATATCATTTAATCCTTTTTTAAATCCGCTAAAAACTGCTTTTGGATGTAACCAGAAACTATATCCCATTGCCCAAAAACTAAAAGCACAAATAGGAAAATATTTCCACATTCCGGTTGATATTTCCCAACCAGCAATAAACGCTTCTCCTTTCCATGAAGTATCACAGTTATTCAGAATATGCTGTATGTCGTGAATATGAGTAACATCTTTTCTAAACTTTGGATTTGGAAACTTTAGCTTAATTCCAAATATTTTTATCTCAAAAGTATCTTTGTCTATTCCACCATTTTCAGGAATTCCATTTTCTTTATAAAACTCAATCAATAATTTATTTAATGTCATTTTTACAGCGATATTTAATATAACGTATTCGTATATAACGTATTATGTTATTTGTGGATTAAAGTTAGCGAAAAAATAAAGGATAGAAAATCAGATAGGATTTTTAAAAGTAATATTTTATTTATCAATTAAAAATATTCGTTATTAGCTATAGTTTGTCTTTTATTATAATTTTATAACTTCAATACAGCCTCTATCTACAATTGTTATATAACAGTTCTTGTAATCATTACTAAATGTAATATTTGTTGGCTCCTTCCCCTTTAACACTATTTCTTTTAATAATCTCCCTGTAGGTGATATAACTGCAATTGTTCCTTTTCCATACCGACACACATATACGTTTCCATTTCCATCACAACGCATTCCGTCTAATCCAAAATCTTTAAAAGAAATGAATTCTTGCTTGTTTCTTAATAAACCATTTTCGACAATATCATAAACCCATATTTTTCGTTGGACTGATTCATTTACATATAGTTTTTTACCATCATGACTTACTTCAATACCGTTTGTCGTTCCCATTTCTTTTTCCAATAAACAAAGCCCGTTTCTTTTGTTATCTTCCATAGTTTACCGGTATTATTAGACCAATTTGGGTCACTAGCATAAAGCGTCTTATTTGGATAAATAGCGATATCATTTGGCTGATTTGCTTTTAATTCATGCGCAAATATTTCAACCTTTTTACTTTTCATATCAATTTCCAGAATATTATGATTTACATAATCTGCAACAAACATTTGATTCTTTTCTCCAAATCGTATGCCATTTCCTATACTTCCATTTGGGAGTTTTATAAACACTGAACTCTCCGTTGTGCGTAATTTTCCCTATAGTTCCTTGTTCTTCAAAATTCACAGCATAAATATTTCCTTTATAATCAGTTGCAGGCCCTTCAATTCCATCTGTAAAACTGCCCTCTTTTGTAAAATCCCTACTTTGTAAATGTTGGCTACATGAGACTATCAACATTAACAATAGAATCAAAATTGTAATTTTTCTCATTTTATTTTTTGCTGTTATTCAACGGTTTAGTACACAAAGCAAAGAACCCTAGCGTACGATAACTTCGTATATAATGTTAGTACCTTCTTATTCACATTCAGTTTCAATAAAATCCTCTTTTTCATCATCATATTCAAGGCATTTCTTTTGAATTAAAATCATTTTATTATTGACTACTTTATATGTCGCATTCATATGACTTCTTCCACCACAACATTGATTGTGTTCGTAAATAAGTTTTGAGTTATTATCAAATTTTAAAGAGGTTCCACCAAAATTACTTTTTAAGTATTTATTAGAATTAGGATTTCTAAGAATGTAAGTGCTTGAAGTATTTGAACCCGCATAACTTGCTTCAAAGACAGAAAAATCATCTATCCCATCAAAGTTATAATCTCCAATGCTTATGTTATCTATCCCAATTAGTTGACAGTCCAATTTAATAGTCTGAATTAATTTATCTGTCCTTTTTTCAAATATTTTTACACCTGATATTCTTGCATAAAACTCACCTTTTTCTTTAGTTATTATAGTTTTAAAGTAATGTTTTTTAGTAGATTTTGACTGAAGTAATTCCTTGTTTTCCCATTCCAAGTCATCTCCGGAATTAATCACAAAGTCTTTTTGCAATGAAATCTGATAAGTTTTTGAGTTATCAGACTTAATCCATTTCCCTTTAATTTCTTCGTTACTTTCTTCAAAACCTTCAAAAACTAATATCGCAGAATTTTTTCCAAACATATCTTTTTCAAAAAGTTTCAATTCGCCTTTTTTTAGACTCCCATTTATTGTTATTGGACTGTCATACTTATCATAAGTATAATAGGCCAATGAAACTCTATCGCTATAATGATAAAGAACTAATGTAATTGGATATTTACCTAAAAGACCAGAATAGCTAGATTGACTTTTTCCAGCCTTTGAAAACAAGAGTAATAATATGAATAGGATCAATTTCATTTCTTCGATTCTAATGATTTAACAGTTGATTTTAGACCAACTTCAAAAATGTTGTTTTCCAATCCAGCTTCTTCTTTGATTTTCATTCTATTTGGCTTACCTATAAATTTTGAAATTGGCTTGCCAATACCTACAATTGTATTAGTAACAACATTTTGCATTAGTTTAGGTTGTTAAAATACTTTGTCAATCTATCATGCCTTAATTTCATAAAATCAAGCATAATATCTACTTCTTCATCGAAATTATTAGAATCATAATATCTGGGGTTGTCAATTGACCAGGTTTTAAAGTTCTTCATAGCTGACTCCCTTATAATTTCACTTTTCATAAGTACTCTTTGTTTTAAACCGTCTAAACTCAATATGTTTTCCTTATTCAAATTTCTCCATTTTTGTTTTAGAGCTGTTTTATACCAGTCAAACTTTAATAATCGTTTGAATAAAATAGACCGTTCTATATTCAAAGGTCTTGCATCTAAATTTAGCTCATTATCCCCATCACGACCAAAGCTGTGATCGTAGTCCCAAGGGGCAAACCTTATAGGGGTTTCATTATCAACTTTATATAGATAAAAGTTTTTCAATATCCCATCACTATTATTTGAAATTAATAATAGTAAATGCCAATCTATAACATTGTTGAAATCAAAAACACTTGATAACTCATTCTTAAATTCATCGTCACTACTGTTCAGAATGAAGTCTCGCACCCCTTCAATATAAGCTCTTTTATCTGATTTTTCAATTTTTGGATAAGTCTGTTGATGAAAATTAGTAGAATTTTGAGAGGCAATTTCATCATATGTCTCCCTGAAAATATGTGGCTCTTTAAAGATAGTTGCCAAAGAGTCTGTGTCTATAAGTTTTAAACTTGATTTATCTAATTTTTCCATCAAAACATATAGTCCATTATACTCGCTATTTATTTCTACTTCCACAAATTGACATTTAGAGGTGATATTGTTTTTACCCATAGCTGAAAATATTTCATAGGATAGTACATGACGAAGAAATGTTTTGTCTATATAACTTGCATTTAGTATCCAATCATCATCATTAGGTAAGCCAGAAAGTGAAATATCTTGTTCAAGGTCAATTTCAAATGAATGCTTAGGAAATGAAATGGAGTACCCACCTCTTCTTTTTATTCTCGCTTCATAAATATGCTGTTTTGTATTTGTAGTTTCATAAAGGGTCATCTTTATTTTCTCCTTAATGGGTATTGAGCCGTCAAATTCAAGGTTAAGTATAGCTAAGTCATCTTTTATAGTTTCTGTTTCATTTTTTATTTCAATTAGTACAGGAAGGTGATCTGAAATACAAAGATTATTTAATCTTTTGTCATCAATATGGCGATAACTTAGAATTTTTAAATTTTTTGTAAAAATGTAATCGATTCTGTTCTTTATCTCTAAGGTATTCTCAAATCCATTAAAAGTACCCTCTGGTCCGTAAAATTTATTTTCTGAAACCTCAAATCCAAAATCCAACTCTTTTCTTAATATGGTTATAGGGTCAGATGTCGGAACAGAGTTTAAGTCTCCCATGACAACAACGTTTGCCTCGCTTAATTTATAGTCAATAATCTTAGTAAGAATCAGTTTCGCTGACATTTTTCGTGCTTCAATTCCAATATGATCAAAATGGGTATTAAATATATGTATTGAATCATTCGTTATTTTGTCTTTGAATTTTCCGTAAGTACAAATTCTTTCCATTGAAGCATCCCATCCAATAGAAATTGTATCAGGACTGTTTGAAAGCCAAAATGTTTTTTGAGTAATTAATTTAAATTTTGTAGAATCATAATAAATAGCACTGTATTCTCCTTTTTTATTTCCATCATCTCTACCAATGCCAATATAATCGTAATTAGAAGTGTTTTTTTGTATATAATCTATTTGATTATGCAATCCTTCTTGTATACCAAGAAAATCAGGGTGGTAATATTCTATCAAATTGATAACTTCATTTTTTCTCTTATTCCATGAATTTTCATTATCCTTTGGGTTATCATATCTAATATTAAATGTCATAATTGATGTAGTCTGTCCAGACATATGGAAACATCCAAATAATATCAGAGACAATATAATTTTATGCAACAATTTATTCATTAGTTGATTTTTTATAATTAACGTCAACATATTTTATATTTCATTTGTTGCGTTTTTAAAGGGACTAATTTAGCAAATACAAACCAACCTAGAAAACGAGGGTTTTCGTAAAATAGCTTGCATTAGTAATTAAATTTACACGTCGCTATTAGTATTGTTTACTTTACCTTAAGTAAAGTTTGTTTGTCATTTAGAATTATTTGTTTTACATTTGTTAAAACTTTAATATTTTAAATATGAAATTAAATTATTTATTTCCTAACAACTACAAGAAAATTGGTTGGTTAATTCTCATTCCATCAGCAATCATTGGCTTGATAACTCTTATTTTAGAACTCGAACCTAATTCTTTGAATTTTAATGTCCCTACTATTTTTATTGACGAACTTCTTGGGGATAAGCATTTCTTCGGAATTGTAAACGATAATATTTTAAATGAAATTTTAGGCACTCTAATAGTATTGAGTTCATTATTGGTTGCTTTTTCTAAAGAAGTGTCAGAAGATGAATATATTTCAAAAATCAGGTTAGAAAGTTTGGTTTGGGCCGTTTATTTCAATTATGCTATTCTTTTAATATCATTTGTATTCATATTTGATCTGGCTTTTTTATGGGTTATGATATTTAACATGTTTACAATTTTATTGTTTTTTATTATTCGATTTAATTGGCAAATTTCTAAACTTAAAAAGGTCGCTCATTATGAAGAATAGTATTAAAGTAGAGAGAGCAAAAAAAAATATTACCCAAGCTGATCTAGCTACACTAGCAAAAGTCAGTAGACAAACAATTAATGCTATGGAATTGGGGAAATATGTTCCATCAACAGTTTTGTCTTTGAGGTTAGCACAAATTTTTGAAGTAGAAGTAAGTGAGATTTTTATTTTGGAATATTCAGACTGGGATTAGGACATATTACTGCCAATGGTTTTGTATAAGATTAGTTGCGTTGGCTAGAACTAAGTTAGCATAAGAAAACGAACCAGAGGAAATTCTGAAGGAATTTCCCACCAATCAACATTTCCTTCGCTTTTCCCTAGCCTTACAATAATCAGATTTTTTTCAGGATGAACATAAATATATTGCCCTAAAATTCCTTGAGCCCTAAAATCTCCTGTTTGGGTTGGAAGCCACCACTGATATTGATAATACCAAACACTTTTGTTAGTAGTGTCAATTTTTGTGGATTGCATTACTCAATTTTCTGAAACAATTTGTTTGTTCTTTCCATTTACCCTTATTCAAGTATAATCTTCCGATTTTGGTATAATCTCTTGCTCGAGCATTGATGCAACAAAAAGTTTTTCCAACCCGTTTTTCTTTCTGTTTAAACTCTAGCTCGCATTAAATTCCATTTCTAATGGTTGCCAAATTTTTTCTTCAAGATATTACGAGATTGTTTTGTACTTTATAGCTATTTCTAATCCCAAGCCTAAAAGTTGTGTATTGCCGCTGACATATTCAAACTGTTTACCAGGTTTAATGTTCAATTTCATTTTTTTATACTCCATTAATTGTTTTACTTCGAAATTAAAATTACACAGTTTATGTTTAGACCCGACTTTCATATAAAAGAATCCGTTTGTTTTATTTTTCTATGTTTACTTCATCTGTAACAATAAATAATTGCCTGCCTTTTACTTGATTAAATACTTTACCAATATATACACCTAAGATACCAAGTAAAGTCAATATTAATCCACCAACAAACCATATCGAAAAAACAGTTGTAGTAAATCCTGGCACTGTAATATGGTCAGTAAAATAAGCAATAATATTATAAAATGCGATTAAAAATGAAATTATGGATATAGAAAAGCCTAATTTAACTGCAATTTTCAAAGGCTTATTACTATTAGATATAATAACATCACCTGAAAGGTGCATAAGTTTTAAAAAGGTATAAGACGAAGAACCTTCAAAACGTTCTGAGTGTTTAACATTAATAGCACATGATTTAAAACCTAAATATTGCACCAATGAAGGGAATGAACGCGATAACTCTTTCATTTTATTATATTCAACAATTACCTTAGCATGATATATGCCGAAGTTTGCAATACTTTTATCGGTACTAACACCACTAAGGGAACCATAAACCCAATAAAAAAGTCTATTGGAAATTCGTTTTAATAATTTATCTTGCCTCTGAAATCTACGAGCATAAACAATATCCCAACCTTTAAGAGCTTTTTTGTACAAATTTGGTATTTCATCTGGTCTATCCTGAAGGTCACAATCCATAACCACTATCCAATCTCCTTTTGCATAATTTAAACCTGCTGTGATTGCAAGATGTTGTCCAAAGTTGCGACTTAAATTAATTCCTTTTACCCTGTGATCATTTTCTGATTCTTTGACAATATTCTTCCAAGAATTGTCTGGAGAGCAATCATTTACCAAAATGATCTCATAGTTTTCGGTAATTTGTTTTAAGGCCGATTTAATTTGTTTAGTTAATTCCTCTACAATTGTATCAGCGTTATATACTGGAGAAACTATAGATATAAGGGGTTTATTATTTATGTTCAAGTATCAGGTTTTTTAACGATAAGTGTTTGCAGGGATAATCGAGCAAACTTTATTAGCTTCAATTGAAAATTTTAGATTAATTTATTTTACATTTTGATCTTCTTTCAAGACAAATTCTATTCATAGTAACGAATAGAAAAGTCTTTTAATGCCTACTTAGTGATATTTTTTTTCAAAGTATTATAAGATATTACACAAATCTTTCCTTTGCCGTCTTTTATTTTTATTAGAGATTCATAAAGACCAGTCTTTTTAACCTCTTTCATAAAGCTTATTTCGACATTATATTCCTCATTTGGATAAATCGGAGCTAAGAATATATATTGATAGCCGAGGAATAAAGTGCCTTTACCTGGGAATTCGGTACCATAATATTTTGATAATATTGAATTTACAGTTAAACCATGTGCTATTCTAGAATCAAAACCTAGTTTTTTAGCAAAATTATCGTCAAAGTGCACAGGGTTATAATCTTCGCTTAATTTTCCAAACGCCATAATATCCTCTTCTGTCACCTTTAAATTAAAAGATTTACGTGGCAGTTTGGAGTATGACAGAAGTGAATTAACATGTATAGTTGCAAAAGATTCTTTTAGGTAAAAACCTTCTTTACCCCATACTTTTTGTACTGCATAATTTTGAATTTGAGTAGAAACTTTCATTTCTTTACACCCTTTGGCTTTTAGTTCATTTTGAGTAAATCTTATGATATCAGAATATATACCCATTCCAGAAAAAGAAGGGACTACACCATACAAAATCCCTTCACCAACGCCGTCTTTATTTGTAACCGTTGCAAAACCCGCATTAACACCACTTTTTTTAACTAAATAGCAAGTCTTATCTTCATCAGTATCTAAAAAACTACTAACCCATTCCTTATATCCATCAGTAATATCTTTTTTGTCAAGATAAGGGTTTGAATCGTAGTGATTAGTGTATCCAACAAAAATCTCTTCTACTAAAGAATTAAGTGTACTTAATTCTTTAGTAGTTAAAACTTCAAATTCTAAATCTTGATTTCGATATTCCTTTATCTGATAATTTTCTAAATTCATTTGATAATAAACTAAGGTGTCAGTTTGGATAAAAGGAAACCCAAGTTTATTTAGTCTGGAAACTTGATTAACTTTTTCTGACTTGATTCTAAAGATTAGAATATCAATCTCTTTACCCAGTATCTCCTTTTTAATATTTCTAATATCAATCTCGTCAAGAATACCTCTGTAGATATTCATATTGAATCTGTTACTTTCACTGGTAGAGTACGATAATTGTTTCATTTAATTATTATTTTGTGTTGTTAGGATTGCCCATAACGTGATTGTGTAAGGGAAGTTGTGGTCTTGAATGAGAGAATATTTAAACAATCTAGCAAAAAAGCAATAGCCCTTTTTTTTCACAAAAATAATAATTTTTTTTACACGCTATTGGCGTATCGTATTTTTTTATTTTCATCAATCCGCAAACTAGTATAATTTCTCCAATGGCATATTTAAAATACTTTCCAGTTTTGTTTTTCTTCATAAGGTTGTAGCGTATTTTTCTAAAGAATTTTATCATTGGTTAGCGGTTTCTGGTAATGTAGCACAACGTCTAGGCTATGTTTGTACGGGAATTAAAATCTTTTCTCTTAAAACCTTTTCATAGGGTCTATTCTTAATTATTTTCAATGATTAAACCTAAGAAAGTGTACCCTGAATTACTGTAATCGAAGTTTGTGCCAGGCTCAAAGTTAAGCGGTTCATTAGCAAATTGATTAACCATATCTTCTAGACGATTTGCTTTTATATCGCTTTTTACATTTGGGATACCAGAAGTGTGCGTAAGAAGATTATGAATATTGATTTTGCTGGCGTATTCTGTTGGGTAATCTGGCAAATATGTAGAGATTGGCTTTTTTAAATCTAATTTACCTTCGTTTACTAATTGCATAATTAGCATTGCTGTAAATGATTTTGTTAGCGAAGCTATTTGGAATTTTGTATCTGTTTCGTTGGGTATATCCCATTCCATATTGGCAAAACCGAATTTTTTTGTTTATGACAATGCCTTTATGCGATATTGCAACAGCTCCATTGAAACTTTCGTAATCAGAGTATAAACTGATGAATTCACTAATATTATCAGCCTTTGTAGTAAAATATTTGTCTGTATTTGAATTGGATTGACCTGAACATGAACTTACCAATAACAGTAAACAGAATTTGCATATTAATTTCATAATTTTTTTGTTAAACCTACTGCTATAAATTTGGTTTACTACTTTTCAATTGTAAAAAAGTGTCAATAAAGTGTAAAATGTTAGTTATGGTGGTCATAATGAAGACTAACATTGTTGTATATTGTTTGTTGCGTGTTTCAAGCACCTAATTTAGCAAATACAAACCAAATAGAAAATCCTCACGGATTTTCGTAAGTCGGCAGTGAACTAGCAATTAATTTTATGTATTGTTGGCATTTCGTTTTTTTATTGGTTTATAATTGATTTGACTCTTAATATTGGTTCAGATTGAGTAATGTCTATAAACCTAACTACTCCTTGCTCCCATATATTTTCGATTATTGATGTTTTGTCCGCACTTAACACCCAAGTCTCTGGACTTGAAAAAAACAGTGATGGATTTGAAAGGAAAGCTTCTTTTGATATTCCTAATTCTGGATCTCCTCCTAGAGCGCATATTATGAGTGTCGTGTCATTAGAAATTCTATTAAAGAACTCTGCGATTGGCCCAACGGTTAGAAAGTCATCTTCTGATGCTATTTTTGTATTAACAACATTTAAATCATCAACATCAATTTGAAAGTCACCGTGACTACCTCTGTAACCATCTTTGGGTCTGACTTTTATATTGTCATTTATCCAATTGATATATTTGTAATCATAAAATACTTTGAAAGCGAAACTATGTTCTTCTAGATAATTCAATTCGGGAGCGATTCTTTTGCGCAATTCTTTCAATCGGTTCTCCTTTTGAAGTAAAAGTCGCTTTTCCTTTAAGTATTCAATTTTATTTCTGTCCATTTTAAATTTAAATCATCTATGAGTTAAAATGAATGCCAACGTTGATGTATATGGTTTGTTGTTTAGCACTAAGATAGTAAATAAGTCAACACCCATTGTTCAGCCACGTAAGATTTTCCGCAAGGAAAAACAGAAGCAATGAACTCATACATTTTGTTGTACTGAGTTTTATTAGGCTTTTCTTGGGTGCAAATATCAGATTTCTACGCTCCACCCTTTTAATTAGTTTTGTTTTCCAAATAGACTTTCAGTTCAAGAATTATAATTGTGTCTATGAATCATTGCTTTGTAATCATTGGTTATTTAGACTTTATTATTAATTAATTCACAAAATTTAAAACTTTAATTAAATCAGTTTCTTTACTTAATGATAATTTGTTTTCTTTAATAAATTTATAAATAGATTGTTGACTAATTTTATCTGATTGAAAGAGCTTAGAAAAAGAGTTTTTTGATAGTTTTATCTTAGTTAATTTATTTTCACTGTATAAGTAATATTCTGCCTTTTGGATATATTTATTGACTTTTCTATTAACCATAGGGTTTATAGAATGTTCAGAATAACTTATATTATAATATCTATAAATTGAAAATTTATCGTTAAAAAATAATTCAAAAATTTTTGACTTTTTATTGACCTTAATTACTCGGAAAACTTTAGTATTAATTATAATTTTGATTAAATTTTTACTAAAGAATGTAAAAACATAACCATCACCATAAAAAGCTTCCAATGTATTATCATATAAGTTTATATTTACTTTTTTTATTTTATACTTTCCTTTATCTTTTGAATATATTATTCCTTCAGTGTCCCAATCATCAAAAAAATAAGGAGTACCATCAGTCTCAACTTTAGGATTAACAAAGCCTTGTCCTATTTGAAAATCTACTTGTGTTCCAAAGCCTTGTCTTGTAATATTATTGGGGTTTGTCTTATGAGTTTTTTCTTGAGCTAAAGATGTTAAAATTGATATTATTTGTAGTAATAAAAAAATTCTTTTCTTCATAATATTTATTTAAATTAATTTTTTCGTGTCACACTAATTAGCGCGCCTGCAAATTCAAAATCAGTCGTTCTAATTTTTATTGCTTTTAATTCTATTTTGTATGTCTTTTAATGCAGCACAACGTGTTTGTGTAAGAAAAATCGCGTTGTTTAAGTACCAAAATTAGCAAATAAATTATAGATAGAAAGTCTGCTAAGATATTCGTAAGTAGGTAAGAAGCCAGCAATAAATTATATACGGTGTTGGGCAATGTTTTATTTATATAATTTCATATTTAGAAGATTAACAATTCCTTTTTTAAAAATTTCAGGTTATCCTTTTTTCCAAAAAAGGGATAAAGAAAAATGCTATCCATAAACTTTTTAAATGTTCCAACTATTTTTTTCAATTCAACTCCATTATAGTCTTCATAAAAAAATACTCCGTTGTTAAAATTTATTTGTGAATAACTACCTTTTTCTACATTCAAAAAAGATTCCGAAATTGACGAATTATAGTCATTATTAAATTCAAGTATTTTATTGACTAAAGGGTTTTTTCCAGAATATTCAATATCTATTGAATTCACAATATATTGCCAAGGATCTTTAATTTTCTTGTATCCATAAATTAATTTCCCATTTGTAACAAAATAAAAGTAAAACGAACAATACTGGATTCACCAAATCTGTTTTACTTAGCCATATTAATATTCCAAGTGGTGTTAAGATTGTTAAATAGTAGACAAATAAATTTTTTATATTGTTTTTTATTTTCAGTGTTTGAGTAAACTCATTCAGCGTTTTAATCCGCAAAATTTTCAATTCCTATAATTCCGAAAAAGAGTTAAAAAATCCGTTATGAATTTAATATAGTATTTGATTAAAAATTTGGACTTAATCCAAATAATCCATTTTTAAATTGCTCCCAGTCTGAAAATACTACTGAGGCAACTATTAATATAGTAACAAAGAGAATTATTTTTAGATATTCCGTTTTCTTTAATTTCATTTTCATTTATATAATTTAAGTTAATAATTATTCAATTTTGTGTTAGTTCCGCAATGAATGGCAACGTTTATTATAAGAGTAGTAGCGGATTAAAACACGGTTACTTTATGATACTAAGATACTTAATTAAATACAAAAACGGTTTAGATTAAAACCTAAACCGCTATTACTTTTATACATTGTTAGAGATAGTTATTATTCCTTACTCCTTTGGTAATAAGTCACAATACTAGCCTTAGCTATTGTATTATTCCATAAGTAATATCCAACTACAGCAGGGTTTGTGCTTTCATTGAGTCCAAGTTTGTCTGTTTTTAGAGCGTAAACTGTAATTATATATTGATGCAAACCATGACCTTCTGGAGGGCAAGGTCCACCATAACCATTCGCTCCATAATCTGTAATACTTTGTATAACTCCTTCAGGTGTTAAGTTTAGTTTTGTATTACCAGCTTTAGATACTAATTCTTTGGTGTTTACAGGGATGTCAAATACAACCCAATGCCACCATCCGCTTCCAGTAGGTGCATCTGGATCATACATAGTTACAGCAAAACTTTTAGTTCCTTCAGGTGCATTTTCCCAAGATAATTGTGGAGATTGATTTTCTCCAGTACAGCCAAAGCCATTAAATTCCTCATTGATAGTAGCTTCTCCACCCAAATCAGTACTCGATAGGGTAAATGTGTTTTGGGCAAATACTGTACTTGATAAGGTGATTAGTAACCCTATAATAAAATTTGATTTTTTCATAATGTTTGTTTTTTAGTTTGGGAACAAAATTATGAGGGATAGTAGTAAATCTTGTGTTTGATACAGTTCAAAAAGTGTTGATAATAGTTCAGCTTGATTGATACTGTTTTGGGGTTGTTCCGAATTTCATCTTAAAAGCCTGAATGAAATTTGATAAGTTTTCATATCCAATTTCCTCATAGATATCAGATGGTCTTTTTGATTTGTCTTTTAGCAAAAATGCAGAATGGTCTAGTCTTTTCTCCTGAAACCATTTGCTTGGGGAGCTTTGAAAGTGTTTTTCAAATTCTCTTTTGAATGTTGACACACTCATATTCGATAGAAATGAAAGTTCTTTTATCGTTAGTTTATTTAATTGATTACTTTCTATTGTTTGAATAAACCTTTGACTGTGGTTGTCACTATTAGTAATTATAGAATATAAAAAGCTTACCCCATTAAATTCAACGAGATATAGCATTATTTCCTCAAACTTAGCATCTAAAATATTTTTTTGAATTGATGTTGAAAGTTTAGAAATATCTAAAAGACTATCCACAAATCTTTTTATAAATGAATCATAATTAAATGAATACGTAGAATACAGTTTGCCTGAACCTGTTGGGTTAAGTTCAAATTTTCTTAGGAATTTTAAAACGTCTTCGTTAGAGAAAAAGAAAAGTACACTTCTATAGTAAGCTGCATTGTTAGAAAGGTTTTCAGTCATTAAACAATGTCCAGATTTCATCAATAGGAATTGAGAATCATCTATTGCAAAGGAAGAATTGTCAAAAAAAACTTCTTTTTTTCCTTCTTGAAGAAAGCTAAAAGTGTTTTTGTTCAGTAAGATTTGTTGCTTAGAGATTTCTTTAGTGCTTTCATAATCATACACAGAGATAGAGAGAGAAGAATTCAAATTTAGTTCGTCCGGTAATGTAATTATCTTCATTGAGTTTTAATTGTCTTTAACTTTTTAGCTAAACTGCGTTTCAATGCAGTTTAGGTGTTGTTATGCACATTAGTTTGTTTTGACAAATTTAACTGCTTCATTAGCAATTCTAAGAATATAAACATTTGGCGGTAAAGATGAAATATCAACCGTTTCAGTTTGCCCATTTATCCTGCCAGATGCTATTTTCTTTCCTAAAAGATTAATAATGTTGAATTCATAATCTTCAAAATTTTCACTTTTAATAAAAAGTTGACTGCTGGCGGGATTGGGGTAAACAACAAAATTGTTTTCATGCCCAGTAATATCATCTATCGCATTAACTTGATAGTCTCTCTTATACACCCAAGCCATGTTTGTTGCAGTGTTACTATTTGGATCAAACCCCCCAAAATAGACCGCAGATTCACCAGGAAATGGCGAAGCGACATAGCATCTGTTAGCTACTAAAGCCGTATCATTTGCACCTATAGTTCCATTTATCTCTTCTATCGAGTACTGACCATTTGAAACTCGCTTAGCGAACAAACCACCTTTATAGTAGCCGTTCCATACTGGATGACCACCTCCCGATATTTTTGCTTCAAACCCTACAAGGTGAATAGTATCATTGCTTATGGGGTCAATATATTCGTAAAACTCATTGTATGCTCCAAGAACATAGCTTGCATTTGATCCCACTAAAAAACTCGCTATCAATAAGGATAGTTTAGTTTCATAAATACGATTAAATCCACCAGCACCATCTGGTTCGAGACGATAAATAGTTCCCTGAGACTGACCATTAGGGCACCACATCAACAGGAAGGCATCATCAACCCCGCTAGGGTTATTGATTGTTGTTAAACCTCGAATGCCGCCTACAGCAGAATTGATTGTAGCGCCAAGGTCACTAAAGTCATGTTCTATTACATAGCTTGGTGAAACTCCGTCAATTCGTCTATAGAGTTTACTTCCTGATGAAAAATGGAGAGCCCCATTTGCTATTTCAATACCTAAAGATCTAATACTTAAGGGGCCAAATTCTGCCGTTGATATCCAATCGATTTTTCCTGGGTTCGCGGGATTGTATTTTCCCTTATAAATCCCTTGGGTACCAACAGTAGCAAACACGTATTCTAATCCCGTTTGCTGGTCTACATACATTTCAATATCTCTAATAGAATAGTTCTCCCCTGCAGGGAAGCCCCCTTGTACTATTTCACTTTTTCCCCACGTGCCATTCAAATCATTTCTTGCAAAACTTGACACCGTAACGATATTTGTTATATAATTCGGCGAATAGCCAGCGGCAATTAACACCGTATCTGGAGATGTTAATAGGTTGCCAAATTGATCTTTTGTAAAAATAATTTGTTTCAGAATTTCGGGCCGTAGATGGTTTGCTCCCATAAATAAATCTTCTTGCCAAATAGCAGAAGGATTATCCAACCGATTTATTTGCCCCCAACCAACATTGATGTTAAAACCGCCATACCAAATGTTATTCTCATCTTCCCAGTATCCGACAGATGCAAATAGCATGCTTTTATGATTAACTAATTGTAAAACCTCTGAACCACCTAAAAATTTATTATCTGAATCGTAGTCTCCCGCTGTAAATGATTTGCTCCAGGACTGAGCATTTAACATGCTATAAGAGCATACAAGCCATGTCAAAACAACAATTCTCTTTGTCAAATATATTTTCATTTCATTAACTTATTTTAAACTTAACTATTTCGATTGTGATTTATTTTGCATAACGTTTAGTATAAGAGCAGTAGCGGATTAAGTGCACTTTCTTTTTATAGCAAGATACTTAATTTATTGCAAAAACGATTTGAGGATACACCCGAAACCGCTATTGCTTTTATACACTGTTGTATGCCGTTTTTATTCTGATTCCTTTTGTTCGGTTTGCGTAAAAATAGGTTTTCCATTTAAAGCTTGAACTAAAGTTGTGGTAGCAAGAACTGCGTAAAGAATTGAAATAATGATAGTCGCTTTTGTATCTTTAAAGATATAAAAAGAAAGCAAAGGAAGTAGCTGTAAAGCGTGCATTCCTATAAAGTGCGAAACTCTTAAATCGCCTACAGTTTTGCTCCAACCTATAATCCACCAATTCGAGTTATCATTTATAGCACCGACGCTATGGCTCATCTGAGAGCTCATTAAAGCTCCTTCAAATGAAAAAACAACAAAAATCAAGATTCCTAAACGAATTGCCCAAATATAATAACTTGGTAAATTTGGAAAGGACTGTGTAAAAAAGAGGAAACCAATATAAGCCGTAAAGAGTGTAACTATTACGGCCGCTAAACCCATTAACGAATATAATATAGAATAGAGTGTTGTGTCAAAGTTGAAGTGTGATAATTGTCCTTTAGAGGCTTGAAAAGTAACATAAGCAAGTTCAAAACCAAATAAAATAATTACTGTCCAATTGAAAGCTGTTACATTAAAATTTAACAAGTAATGACAATACCAAGCCATTGTCCAAGAGAATAAGCCTATTGATATTGCAAATTTCAAAGGCTTGAACCAAGCGTTTACTCCTTGAACTTCTGTAGTTGTTGTTTTAGTTAGAACGATACAAACAATTAAAAGAATTATGCAAAATAGCCCAAAGTAAAATAGGTGTTCGTTACGGAGCTTTAGTTCTTTAATGAAGCCAACAATACCCTCAACCATCTATAAATTTTTAGTCAACTTATATTTTGAAATAAAATAATGCAAGCAATAAAGCATTGCTCCGTATGTAAAAATGAGCGTAGGCATATTGGTGTTAAATCCTAAATCAAATTCTGGAATACTAAATAACTCTCTAAAAGATTTTGTAGCGATTAGTAGCATAAAAATAATTCCATAAGCGAAAACAGAAATAATTGCAATTCTATTTTTTGTAGTTCTAATAATTCCTTTTTTTGCTTCTTCTCTAAAGAAATACCCCATCGCAGCAATACTAAATAAGGCTTCTATTAAAATGGCTAAATAAGGATTAGCTGCATACAACCCAAGACCAGCTTCCATTGTATTTGCCCCAAAAACATGATGCATATGACCTGAAAAGAAATCTAAAACAAAATGGATTGATACTAAAGCCACACTTACTAAGCCTATTTTGGTGCTTTTGAATAGAAATTTTCCAAGTAAGAAAACAATCGTCAACCAAAATAATTGTGGTAACAAATCGTGACTGTATAACATATCGACTACCATATTACTTAAAGTAGCATCAAAGGCATCACTCGGATTGGTAGTTTCAATACCTAAATAGTGAAAGGTAAACCACAAAAAATCTTGTAATTGAGATATAATTAAAAAATAAAGTAACGTTCCTTTTGGGAATTTTTGTTTTGCAATTAATGCCGTTGTAAAATGTCCTGCTAACATAATTTCTATTTAATTTTTGTATTTTTACTATCGAATTGAAAGTAAAAGTAATGATTACTATCGAATCAATAGTAATAATCGAATGAAAATGAAAAAAAAATTTCGCTCTGGCTGTCCAATCTCATCTGCATTAGATGTAGTAGGTGATAAATGGTCTTTGTTAATCATTAGAGATATGCTTGTTAAGCACAAAAAGACTTTCAGGGAAATTTCTAATTCAGATGAAAAGATTGCACCAAGCATTTTATCTGCACGATTAAAATTGTTAGAATCGTATAAACTGATCTTCAAAACGAAAGTGCCAGATAACAAAAAAGAAAATATTTATTTGTTAACGGAAAAAGGTATTCATTTAACTCCAATAATTATTGAATTCAGTTTGTGGGGAAATTCCAACATGCGAGAATTTAATGAAATAGATGATATTGAAGGCTTGAATTCGGATAAGAATTTAGTTATTCAAACAGTTCAAGAAAGCTATAATTCTATGTTGCTGAATTTCAGGACGGGTCAAAATTAAATACGTTGTTATGGGCTGGGACTTTTAGTTCCCTTTCACTATTTTTTCAATTACTTTTTGACTAGAATCCTTGTCTTTGATCTCAAGGAGGTAAATCCCTTCAGCTAAGGTTTGAATATCAATCACAGATTTATTTGTTGAGCTGATAATTAATCTTCCATTTAAGTCGTAAAGAGTAGCATCGTATTTTAGATTGCCCAGAACATCAATGTTGATAACATCAATTGTCGGATTTGGATAAATATTAATAGCTGAAATTGAAAACTCGTTAATTGATAAATTTGAATCCAAATCGAATTTATAAACCTCGGTTTTATATTCTGAAAAACTAGTGCCATTTATGATATAAACCTCGCCATCAATGATGAAAGAAGCAGGTGCCCAACGAGAACTATATGGGTGAGAAGGCAATTCATCCCAAGTGTCTGATAAAGGGTCGTAAGCCCAAAATTCTCCTGTTTCCATAGAATCGTGGTCCTCTCCGTCACCACTGAGCACAAAGCCTAATCCATTGTAAGAAAATTGTGTTCCTGCCACTCGACCTTCAGCCGGTAGCGATGTTACTTGAGTCCAGATTTCTCCTGCGATGTCATAACGATACCAATCATTAAAGACACCATCACCATGTCCTAAGCCTGTATATACGTAGTCACCAATACCAAATTGATACGGATGATGTCTGCGTAGAGAAGGTAAATCATCTTTTTGAGACCAAGTGTTTAATACAATATCATACTCCCACCAATCTTTCATATTCCCCGTTGAATCATTTCCTAATCCTACAAATACTTTCCCGTTATGCGCTATCATAGCTGGGTGCGCTCTTGCTGTACAAGGACAAGGTGCCAATTCTGTCCAACTCATATCCGAAGGATCAAACACCCATAAATCATTTAATAGTGATGTGCCATCATATCCAAATCCAAAGTATGCTTTCTCATTCCAAGTATCGCCAATCGCAAAACCACGAGCTACACCGGGAAAAGGGGCAAGTTCTGTCCAAAAATCGGTGTCAGGGTTGTACTGATAAAAATCATCACGGAATCCAGTTACCGAACTACCAGCGACAATATAGCCTATGTCATCAAAACTAAAAGCAAAAGAGTGATGAGTTTCATTAAAAGCATTAGGTAAAGAAGTTACTGGTACCCAGTCCTGCGCTTTGACTTTAGGTGGAAGAGTAATTAAGTTTAGAAGTAAGAGTAATGTAAAGTAAAGTCGCATATTTTTTTAATTTAAATTGTGATTATTTTCTAAATATAAAGACAGGCTACTTGAAATAACCCACATGGTTTTTTTTCTTGCTCACAACGTGTTTGTGTATGATTTAACTATACTAAAATACTAAAAAAACAACCAACATTGGAAGTGTCCGAGGATTTTTTGCAAGGAAAATCAACCAGCAATAAATTATGCACGGTGTTGTGCGGTTGTTTTTATTTTCAGATTCTATTCTTAAAATTTTAAGCATTTGATTAAATTCTTGTATTCTCAGTAAATGCTCCTGTTAATTTGAAGTATATGAAAAATAAGTTCCTTTAAAAAAACAGTAACTTATTTCTATTAAAAAAAGCACAACTACTATTAGTAAAACCATTTTACGATACTTTTTCATTTCATACTTTTTTTTCTGATTTTTTGACTTGAGTAAATTCGATCATTTTTTTATTCCACAATATTTTCAATTCCCTTTAAGTGAGAAATTTCATAATTCGTTAAATTCCAATGTTAAATTGAATTCAGAATTATTTAATTTTTATAAATTCACTAAATATCTAATTAGACAAGTTGTAATAAGCAGATCCAATTACTTCTCCGGCATTATACATTTGACCAATTACTAGTATTGTTAAGATAATAGCTATTGATAAATAAATTACCTTTTCATTTTTTGAAAGAGAATTATAATTTGTTTTAATCTTATTCATTGCATTATTTTTTTTAAATTCCGTTATGTTTTAACTCAGGGTTAGTCATAAACTCAGTTTTTTATATTTATAAATGTTTTTACAATTATTATTACACTAACAATTGAGCAAATTAATAAAGCGAATTGAGAATTATTCGATGAAGCTACAGTTGCTCCAATTCCCATCCCTTAAATTAAAAAAGCAGCAATTAATGACAATGACATTTTAGGTGTAATAATTACTTGTCCAATTTTTAAAGTTCTTAATTTCATAAATTTTAGAGTTTGTTTTATTAGTATGTGACTTTATTTAAATGTTATAAATTAATTTTAAGTTCCGATTTCCTATTTAGCCTGCGTTTCGCCAATGAATGGCAACGTGTTTGTGCATGATTTTGTTGCGACGTTATTAGACTAAAATAGTAAAAAAACAACCAACATTGGAAGTGTCCGAGGATTTTACAACGGAAAAATCAACCAGCAATAAATTATGCACGGT
>Ga0209712_10000626_pt1 | contig 30914 bp, 32 predicted proteins | sample ArcOceMetagenome_FD_187443 | JGI IMG/M metagenome (GOLD analysis project Ga0209712, IMG submission 187443) | Marine eukaryotic phytoplankton communities from Arctic Ocean - Arctic Ocean - Greenland ARC118M Metagenome (SPAdes) (version 2) | ecosystem: Environmental > Aquatic > Marine > Oceanic...
TTGGTGAGAAAGCGCTTATTTAAATTGACTAAGATTCCTTTAAATTCTTAGAAAATAAGGATTCAAAATGACTATGCTGCTGTTTTTGGCTTGGCTGTATTAGTTAAGGATGTTATGTTGTTTGGTGTATCAAGCGATTAAATTAAGATTTATATTTGCATTTCACTCAGAATATCGCGAACTTATTTAAACAGCACACATTTATACTAGCTGTGGTGGCTTCCATAGCACAATTTGCCACAAAAACGCTGAACCATCGAGACGAAGGTAAAGTTCAAGCCTATTTTTAATTACTGACCTTCATCGATACCAGTAAAATCTTACTCATGACATTGAAGCAATCCACAAAACCTTGGGTTCAGTCGGCTACGATTTAATCGCCATACATGCCATAGCAGTTCTTAGTCATCACTAGATTAAAAAGGATGGCACTCTGAAACGTATGTTGTAATTTAAGGAATAAAGTGGAATATAATCACGAACACAAATCGGACCGTATAAGTTGGATACGAGCCGTAGTATTAGGTGCCAACGATGGCATAGTGTCTACGGCAAGCTTAATTATTGCTGTAGCTGCCTCTCACGCGGCTGGTGATAACCTATTCACTGTGGGTATGGCTGGGCTAGTAGCAGGAGCAATGTCGATGGCCGCTGGTGAATATGTATCAGTGAGCTCTCAAACCGATATTGAAAAAGCGGAACTGGCGTTAGAAGAAAGCCATATTCAAATGAATTGGGCATTAGAGGTCGAAGAATTAGCTAACATCTACCACGAAAGAGGTGTTGAGTTACCATTAGCCAAACAAGTTGCCGAACAGTTAATGGAAAAAGACGCCATAGGTAGCCACGCAAGAGACGAACTAGGAATAACCGATTTATCTCAAGGCAACCCCTTGCAAGCCGCAGTATACTCTGCGATATCTTTTTCAGCAGGCTCCTCATTACCAGTATTGATGATATTGCTGGTCAGTCAAGCAGCCTTAATACCTGCAGTCATATGTATTTCTCTATTGTCCCTTGTTGTATTAGGCTGTATATCCGCTCACGCAGGCGGTGCCTCTAAAACCAAGGGCGCTATACGAGTATTGTTATGGGGAAGTCTAGCCATGGCAATATCAATGGGAGTGGGTAGTCTGTTTGACGTGAGTATTTAATTATCTTTCTTGACTATATTTTGCTTGTGAATATTGGCTTTTATTGTTGTTCTTAAAACATTACCCGTTACTCGATATCAAAAGTAACGGGGCAACTGCTCCCTAGTTAACCTAAGCTCTGGATAGTTAATCTCGTACTTCACCATCGCCCATTACAATAAACTTCTCTGTAGTAAGGGATTCTGCGCCCATTGGCCCATAAGCGTGTAATTTGCTGGTAGATATGCCAATTTCTGCTCCTAAACCTAACTGACCGCCATCAGAGAAACGTGATGACGCATTGGCCATGACCACAGCTGAATTAACTTGGCGAATAAAGGCTTGGGTTTTTGAATAATCTTGGCTGACAATGACTTCGGTGTGGCCTGAACCATATTCTTCTATATGTTCAATGGCTTGGTCAAAATCAGCAACCACTTTAACCGCAATTTCCATCGCTAAGTATTCTGCATGCCAATCTTCTTCGGTTGCGATTTGTGCACCGCTGAAAAAATCGATGCTGTTTTCACAAGCGTGAATAACAGTGTTGTAATTGGCTAATAATGCTGCCGCTTTAGGTAAAAACGTTGCTGCGATATCTTGGTGTACTAATAATGTTTCTAAAGAATTACATACGCCGGTACGCTGAGTTTTACCATTTTTAAGTATATTCAACGCCTTCACTTCGTCAGCTGCGCTGTCTATGTATAAATGGCACACCCCTTTGTAATGTTGAATTACAGGGATACGGCTATTTTCACATACAAAACGAATTAGCCCTTCGCCGCCTCTAGGGATGATCAAATCAATGGATTCATCTAGCGTCATCAACTCATTCATCACACCGCGGTCTGTATCGGGCACAACCACCACAGCGGCAGGGTCGAGTTGCTGTTTAGCTAAAGCGATTTCAATACATTTAGCCAAGGCTAGATTTGAATGTATGGCTTCTTTACCACCACGCAAAATAACAGCATTACCCGCTTTTATACACAACGCAGCAGCATCTATGGTTACATTAGGCCGCGATTCGTAAATCATCGCAATGACGCCTAACGGAATACGCATTTTTCCAACCTGAATACCACTTGGCATACGTTGAATATTAGCAATATTGCCTACTGGATCAGCTTGGCCTGCTATCTCAATCACGGCATCAGCAATGCTTTGAATACGCTCAGGGTCAAGTGCTAATCGGTCAAGCATGGCTGCGTCTAAATTGTTTTCTTTAGCTGCGTCTAAGTCCTTAACATTAGCGACTAAGATGCTATCAGTATTGGCTATAAGTGCTTGGGCGATATCAGTTAATAACTGATTTTTTTGCTGCGCGGTTAAATTAGCGACTTGACGAGCCGCTTTTTTGGCTTTCAGTGCTGCATCGGTAATTGAAAAACTCATATTATTGATCCTTGTATAAAAATTTTAATCTAAAATTAGATATTTAAAGCAGCACTAAGTCATCACGATGGATGACTGTTTCACCCAGAGAGTATCCCAAAGTCGCTTCTATTTTGTGGCTGTTTAAACCTTTTATTGATATTAGATCAGTTGCGCTGTACAAAACGAGACCTTTAGCTATAGCGTTATCTTGATAGGTAATATTAACAGCTTCACCAGACAAAAACCGACCACTAACGTAGATAATGCCAGAAGGTAACAGTGATGCACCGTTTTCTAACAACGCTTGTTTAGCACCTTGATCAATCTCGATACTACCTTTCACTTTTAAGGTATGTCTTAACCAGTTGTCGCGAGCGTTATCTAAGCTCTTATTAGGTTTGAATAAGGTTCCCGGGGAATGTCCTTTTGCCAATTCATTAAATACCGCTGAGTCACGGCCATTGACTATCAACGTCTGAATTCCCGAGTCCACACATTTTTGCGCAGCCTGAAGCTTAGTGTGCATACCACCGGTGCCAACATCGCTTCCTACACCGCCCGCTAATTGATAAATACTGTCATCAATGATATTCACTTCAGGTATCAGTTTAGCAGTTGCGTTGTGTCTAGGATCAGCATCATATAAACCATTGATATCAGAACAAATAATTAAAGTATCTGCTTCTGCTACCAAGGCAGTATATGCGGCCAAGTTATCATTATCACCTACTTTCAGCTCGTCGATTGCCACAGTATCATTTTCGTTGACTATAGGTAACGCATGGTTTTTTAGCAGTTCTCGCAAAGTATTTTTAATGTTCACGTAGCGGGTACGGTTATGTAAATCGTCTGAGGTCAGCAAAATTTGAGCGCAATCACAGTCAAACAATCCTGCCCAGTTAGCCATCATCTGAGTTTGACCAATAGCCGCCATAGCTTGCTTTTCAGCGATAGAGGGGCGATGTTTATAGATAATTTTACCCCTTCCAGCCGCAACACTGCCCGAAGAGACCAAAATCACTTCTTTTCCCTGCTTACGACTATCGTTAATAAATTTTGCAATTGGGGCAAGAAATTCAGTGCTGCATTGATTATTGGTAGGTGCAACTAAGCTGCTACCCACTTTAATCACTGCTCTTTTCCAACTAATCATCGTCATTATTCATCCCACCATTTATTTTATGTAGATTACGATAAAACTATGGATTAACAAGCCATTGTAGTTATAAGCTATGGACTAAAGTTTATTTGTTTATAAAATTATTCATGTAAAAACTTTTATACGTGAATAATGCAAACAAAAAGGTCTTAATATAGGTTAGTTCTGCAAAGAGCTGTTTCTAAAATTAGAATAAAATAAGTTTTAGCCAACAGATAAAAATAACAAAGCGCTGTTACTTACTCATCATGCCAACCAGGGAATTCCATGCTTAAACAATTCATTACGATAGCAGTGCTGTCGTTTGCGACGATTAGCTCAGCAAACGCCGCGATTAGCCAAACAAAAGGTGATTTTGAAGATAAATTTCGTCAACTAGATGAATCCTTACCTACCCCTAATGTCTATCGAAACGCTGCGGGCGAACCTGGCCATGAATATTGGCAACAACAGGTAGATTATAAAATCAAAGCGAAGCTAGACGAAAAAAACCGTCGAATAGAAGCTAGCCAAGATATCACTTATCACAATAATTCGCCTGATACACTTAAGTATCTTTGGGTGCAATTGGATCAAAATAAGTTTCGTAATGACTCAATGTCTGCGATGACAACAACCTTTGGTGGCATCGGTAACCGTGGGCCAGCAACATCATCGGCTTCTAGCAGTAAACCGGCGCAGCTTAGCTTGGGTGCATTACGTCGCCAACAGTTTACTGACGACAATGTGTTGGGTTACAACATTGCCGCAGTTAAAAATAAAAAGAACCAAAATCTTAAGCATACTATCGTGGGTACTAACATGCGTATCGACTTACCTGTGTATCTAAAGCCAGGTGAAAAAGTTACATTTTCTATCGACTTTGATTTTAATATAGTTGAAGAAGATGCAGTATCTGCGCGTTCGGGTTACGAACATTTTCCTGATGACAAACGTGAGGGTGGAAACGATATTTTCTTGTTAGCCCAATGGTTCCCTCGGTTGCACGCCTATACAGATTATGAAGCTTGGACCAACAAAGAATTTATTGGTCGTGGTGAATTCACGTTAGAGTTTGGTAACTACGACGTTGAACTAACGGTACCTGCCGATCACATTGTTAGTTCTACTGGGGCATTACAAAATCCCAAAAACGTGTTGACATCTACCCAACGCAAGCGCTTAAAGGAAGCCGAAAAAGCGGATCGGATCGTATTTGTTGTCACCGAAGAAGAAGCCTTAGAAAATGAAAAAGAAGGCACCGATAAATTTAAAACATGGAAGTTCAGTGCTAAAAATGTACGGGACTTCGCATGGGCCTCATCACGTAAATTTATGTGGGATGCTCGGGGCCATCAACAAGGTGGTAACGATCAACCACTGGTTATGGCTATGTCTTTTTATCCAAAAGAAGGTGGCGATTTATGGAAGAAATATTCTACTGAAGCTGTGATCCAAACCTTGGAAGTGTACAGCCGTTTTTCTTTTGATTATCCTTATCCAGTGGCGCAATCAGTCAACGGTCCTGTGGGTGGCATGGAATATCCGATGATCACCTTCAATGGACCTCGTACTGAATTACAAGACGATGGTAGCCGTACCTATTCACAAGCAGAAAAGCGCTTCTTGATTGGTGTTGTTATCCACGAAGTGGGGCATATTTATTTTCCTATGATCGTCAACTCAGATGAACGCCAGTGGACTTGGATGGATGAAGGCCTCAACAGCTTTTTAGACGGTGTAGCAGGTCGTGAGTGGGATCCAACTGTTCCTTGGGGCGTAGAGCCTCGTGATATCGTCAGTTATATGAAATCCTCGAATCAAGTACCTATTATGACGCAGTCAGATAGCGTATTACGTTTAGGCCCGAATGCTTACACCAAGCCAGCTGCCGCGTTAAATATTTTGCGCGAAACTATTTTAGGACGCGAGTTATTCGATTTTGCCTTTAAAGAATACGCACAGCGCTGGAAATATAAACGCCCTACACCTTCAGACTTTTTTCGCACTATGGAAGAAGCTTCAGGGGTAGACCTAGATTGGTTCTGGCGCGGCTGGTTTTACAGCACTGATCATGTAGATATTTCCTTAGATAAAATCTCAAAATTACGTTTGGATACTAAAGATCCTGATATTGACTTCAATCGTTTGCGCCAGGAAGAATTAGACAAGCCCATGTCTTTGACCGACGAGCGTAATAAAGCCGCAGACCAAAAACTTTGGGTAGAACGTTTCCCAGACATCACTGACTTTTATGACGAAAATGACCGTTTTACAGTGACTAACAAAGAGCGTAACGAATACAATAAATTCTTGAAGGATTTGAAACCTTGGGAAAAAACAGCTTTTGAACGCGCAGTAAAAGAAGACAAAAACTATTATATTTTGGAGTTTTCTAACAAAGGTGGTCTGGTTATGCCGATTATCTTAGAACTCACCTTTGCTGATGGCAGCACAGAAAATCAATATATCCCTGCTGAAATTTGGCGCCGAACGCCTAAAGCAGTCAATAAGATGATTATTACTGAAAAAGACAAAGAGTTGGTCAGTGTCACTGTTGATCCACGTTGGGAAACGGCTGATGTGAATGTGGATAACAACCATTACCCACGTCAAATTATCCCGTCTCGTATCGAAGCGTATAAGTCTAAAAAACGTAAGGCCAAAGTTTATCGAGATATCATGCAAGATATCAAAACTGAGCTAAAAACAGTCAGTGGCGGTGATAATGACGACAACCAAGACAACGATGAATAACATATCGAAATGGTTAATAGGAACGCTGCTGTTTGCAGCGTTCTTTGTTTCGGCCCATCAGCAAAAAACTGCCTTTAGCACTGTTTTATTTAACCCACGCTCTGAAAATATCGAAATCATGCACCGCTTTAGGGTGCACGACGCGGAACATGCAGTAAAAGAAATATTGGGCAAAGAAGCAGATATTATTGACTCTAATGTGACTCAAAATCAGTTCGGTAAATATGTGCATCAGCGCTTTAATTTGTTTGACAGTGATAAGCAAAAATTGCCACTAAAAATGGTAGGAGTTGAACTAGATGGTAAGTTTTTCTGGGTATATCAAGAAACCACACAACCGACCCAATTAGAAAATATGACAATCCGCCATGATGCTCTTCGTGATTTGTGGCCAGAGCAAGTCAATACTATTAATATAGAAGGCAAAGGCAAGTTACAAACATTGAGTTTTACTGATTCAATCGAACTGCTAACACTTACGTTTGAACAATGAATCAAGACCTTACAACAAAGCTGATCTAGATCAATATGGGCTAATGTTCATCACCTAAAATCACCTCAGTTATAACGTTATCTAACAGAGGTGAATCATTATGTGGGATTTAATACTGCACGACCCCGTGGCTTGGGGCTCTATTCTTGGTATAGGTATAATGGTAGTTATGGGGGGGTATTATGCATATTTGTTTATCCATAATACTAAAGATAATCTTTAAATTTTAACGTCTTATCTAACACAACCACCTAGTAAGGCTGCCCCATAGAAAAAGGCAGTGTACAAGCACGTTGCACAGACTCAGGATTACCTATCATCTCATCGTACGGCGACTCGTGTAACATTTGCGCGGCTAACACATTACAACCATCAAACGCATCGCGGATAAACTGCGAGCTATGAAAACGTTTAGGGCTTTCACCTTCATAAACCAAACCTATGTTATCACCCACAGTCAGCTTGACGAGGTATACGTTCATCTCATATGAACACACAGTTAGCATATCCACAGCGATAGATTGTGATTTAATGTCCTTAATCCAAAATTTAGTTTGTTGCATAATTCTTGTTCTAAGCAAATTAATTATTATGAATCAATACGCTATTAGTAGTGAATTGGTTCAGCTACAAACCTGAGGTTTGAATCCCCATATCATTATGCCTGACAAGGCATAATGTTGAGGCCTAAATATGGATCTTTACACAACCCTACATGACACTTTAATAAGGTTTTTGATGTGCTTTAGTTTTGTGATATCGAACAATCCGGTCACTTAACAGGCAATGAAAACCTAATAAAGTGAGTGAAACATACAAGCAATACATGCTCCATATTTGAGGCGTTAGCAAAATATGAAATTTAGCCAAATGCCTAATAAAATCCATAGGCTAATCCTCATACTCCCAAGGAGCGGCGGGCGTTGATATCGGTTTGGTTAAATCAAAATCTACTCTAAACTCTCTTCCTTCTCGCACTAAACGATATGAAAAAATTTCTGGATAAATATAGATTTGCCAAGTATTAGTAATAGATTGTGGTAGCCCTTGCTGAGTGAATAATTCTTTTGAGTATTGGTCAGCAGGGAAGGATTGAATTTGGTTATAGCCAGCACCCTGAGTATGCCCACCATACATAGTCACAGGGTCATCGGTACCATCTTTATGTCGGTGATCATGTTTTAAACTTAAACCACTACCCGTTTTCTTAATTATCCAAGTACGGGACGCATTTTTCCCCACATAAAATGGAATGTGTAATTCAACTCGATCACACTTACGTACAAACATCACTAATTTTTCATCAAATGCTGGGCTAGGCTGATTATCAACCACAACTTTTCCCTCAAAAGCTTTACCACAGTATTGCGCAATATTTGAGAAAAAAGCATCATGTGTAGGTATAGACACTAAAGGGGCTTGCTTTGCAGAAGCTACGGTGCTGACAAAAATCAAAAAAAATAAGAACTGTTTTCGTATATTCATTTTATTATCCTTGTTGTTGATGTTTTGACTATTAACAGGGTATCTGCAGATTGTATATGCTCAAAAACACAGCACAATAATAGCTTCAATTATTTGCTTTTCTCATTGGCACTGTTGTCGTAATAATGTCTGTCTTTTTAAATAACAACAATGCGCTGTTAATCAATATGCTTACCCCTAATGTCCATTCAATCCATACCGGTAAGGTATACACCACTAGCGTGAACAAAATTAGAGAGTATTTCAACCATTCTAAATAAATAGCTAGAGGATTATTTTCTAAGACCAAGCCAGCAGAAACACTGCCATAAAGAACACACAAAACAACCAGAATTTGCTCTGTTAAACTAAAGGCTGAAACATTCATCATCAATAACAAACCAACAAAAGCCACTAATGAATACTGTACTAGGCTATAACATTTGTTGACTAGCGACAGCGGAATGTCAAACTTTCTAAATTGCTTGAGGTCAACTTTGTTCAGAGGATAGTTTTGCTCAACATCAACAGGTCGCCAACCTGTGCGTTTAAACCAAATAAGCAGTTTGTCTTTCCAGCGTTTTGCGTGCCAACAGTCCTGACTTAACTGTACATAAACATGAACATTAGCCCATAGTGGATCCCAGCTTTTTAATGCTTTTCGAATACCATATATAGGTGTATCTGTATCTAGCTCTTCTTGAAAAGAGCCAAACAGCCGATCCCAAAGAATAAACACACCACCATAATTGCGATCTATATAGATTTGGTTTTGCGCATGATGTACTCGATGATTTGAAGGCGTTACGAACACCCATTCATACCAGCCTAACTTAGGAATATGACGGGTGTGCACCCAAAATTGATAGATGAGATTTAAAGAGCCAACGGTAATTAACACAAGTGGCTCAAAACCCAATATCGCCATGGGTAAGTAAAAAAACCAACTGAAGAAGCTACTGCCACTTTGTCGTAATGCTGTCGTTAAATTATATTCTTCACTTGAATGGTGTACTACATGAGCAGCCCACAAAATATTCATTTCGTGCCCCAACCGGTGATTCCAGTAGTAGCAAAAATCATAAACTATAAACGCAGTCACCCACACCCACCAGCTCGATTCCATTTTAAACATAGCTAACTGCTCATAAGCCACTACATAAATAGTTAAAGGGAATAACTGTTTAACTATACCCGTCATTCTACTCAGCACACCTGCAGTTAAACTATTAATACTGTCGTTTACACGATAATAGTCAGTACCTTTACTTTTTTCTAACAACAATTCGATAATAATTAATAGGAAAAAAAACGGCACTGCATATAAAATAATATTCATACTGTTCCCAAACGTCTTAAAATAATTAAGTCACACAATCAGTCTAATGGCCTCTTAATAAACAGTCTAGATAAGAATACAGTTACAGTAATTTACAAACTACACATATCAATTTGATAGAATTTTAAGTAGTCTAAATTATAACAATAATCATAGATATTTACTTAACGGGGAAATCATGAGTGAAGAATCGAAAAAATCGTTAGTACCGCATTTTACTATAGGTGCAGTTGTATTGGCTATTGTTTTGGCAGTGGTACTTTGGCCCCGCGAACCTGAACCTATCATATTGCCGCCTGTTCCTTCTGTTATAGAGCCAACAATCGAGCCTGTGATTGAAACTCAGCCTATTATTCTGATACCTAAAACAGTAGCAGAACAGCCTCAGTTTGACATTATCCCTGAGCCGCAGCCCTTAGACATAAGCGACGGCACAGTAAAAACTAAGTTATTAATCCTTTCTGACTACGACGATTTTGCTCGTTTACTGATTAATGAAGCACTATTAGAGCGCTTTGTAATAATGACTAATACCTTAGCTGAGGAAAATATAGCGGATAACAATAGGGTGTTAGTTCAGCCAAATCAGCCATTTCGCACTTACATGCAAGCCAATAAAGAGTGGATAGACCCTGCAAGTTATAAACGTTACACGCCTTACGTAGACATATTAGAGTCACTTGAAACAGCATCATTGTTAGAGCTATATCAAGAATACAAGCCAGCTATTGAAAACATATTTTCTGAAATAGGAAACCCATCCGACAACTTTGACCAGATACTTGAGGAGGCAATTGATGTATTGCTAGATACTCCTGAAGTACCTTTCCCTGTTGAGGTATTCACCGACAGTGTCATGTACAAGTTTGCAGATAGGCAACTTGAATCTTTGAGCGCTCCACAAAAGCAATTGCTACGCACAGGGCCTGAAAACATGCGCCGTATCAAAGCTAAATTACGTGAAATAAAAGAAACATTGTAATGACAACCTTTGACCTAGGTGATTTCCAAAAGCAAGTCAGTTCACAAGACACAACTTTACCTCCAGTTGATAAATGGGATCCTAGCTTTTGTGGTGACATAGATATACAAATAAAACATGACGGAAGCTGGTTTTACATGGGTACACCTATTAGCCGTAAACCCCTAGTTAAACTTTTTGCCAGTGTTTTAAAACGTGAAGACGAGCACTACTTTTTAGTCACACCTGTAGAAAAGGTAGGTATTAAGGTAGAAGACGTACCTTTTATCATTACGCAGTGGCATAAAGAAGGTAATAAATTAGTACTCACAACCAATACAGGCCAAAATTTAATTGTTAGTTCAGAAAATCCCATACAAATATTTGCAGACAAAAAAACAGGAATATTCCTGCCTTACGCTTTGGTTCGCAGAAATCTATGGGCACGTTTACATCAAAATGTATTTTATCAACTCGCAGAGTTAGGAAAAGAGCAAGTATTAGATGGTAAGCGCCATCTAATACTTGCAAGTAGTGACTACCATTTTAGCCTCGGCGAGCTATAACAGGACATCTTAATATGAAGAGCAGTACCTTAAAATCTATCTTAGTTTTGGTTACGTTAACCCAACCTTTTCTAGCGAGTGCAGTTATAGCCGCAACAATTATCCATGCAGGCACTCTAATAGACAGTACTTCAGATAAAGTGATACAAAAAGCGACTGTAATTATCACAGATAACAAAATAACAGCTATCAACAAAGGGTTCACTGAGGGAGGTAGCGAGGATACCGTTATTGATTTATCAGATTATACCCTGATGCCAGGATTTATGGATATGCATACCCACATATCTAGCCAGCATAATGGCCCCGCAAGTTATATCGAAGGCTTTACTCTGAACGAAGCAGACTATGCCATTAAAGGCGTGATGTACGCTGAAAAAACCTTGATGGCAGGCTTTACTACCGTGCGTAATCTAGGTGACGGCTACAATGTAACCGTGGCACTACGTAATGCCATTAACAAAGGAATGGTTAAAGGACCACGTATATACACTGCTGCAAAAGCGATCGCCACAACCGGCGGACACGCCGATCCAACAAATGGCCGCAGTAGTTCAATTATGGGCGACCCAGGTCCTATCGACGGCGTAATAAACGGCACAGCCGAAGCGCGCAAGGCTGTTCGCCAACGTTATAAAGATGGCGCAGACTTGATTAAAATTACAGCTACGGGCGGTGTATTAAGTGTGGCTAAAAGTGGTCAAAACCCACAGTTTATGGATGATGAATTAAGTGCCATTGTTGAAACAGCAAAAGATTATGGCATGACTGTCGCAGTGCATGCTCATGGCAAAGAAGGCATGTTGCGCGCCATTAAAGCAGGTGTGACATCTATTGAACACGGCACCTATATGGATGAAGAGGTGTTTAAGCAAATGAAAATATATGGCACTTATTATGTGCCAACCATTATGGCGGGTAACTGGGTGGCTGAGAAAGCCAAGATCGATGGCTTCTTTCCCGAACTTGTTAGGCCTAAAGCCGCCGCTATTGGGCCACTTATTCAACAGACTTTTGCCAACGCCTATAAAGCAGGGATCAAAATTGCCTTTGGAACCGACTCTGGTGTTTCCGCCCACGGTGACAATGCGTTAGAATTTGCATTAATGGTTGAAGCCGGCATGAAGCCTATTGAAGCAATACGCAGTGCCACCCAAAGTGCAGCTGACTTGCTCCAAATCAGTGGCACTTTGGGCACCATAGAAGTAGGCAAAATGGCAGATTTAGTTGCAGTAAAAGGTGATCCCTTAAAGCAAATTTCGCTGTTACAAGATGTTCACTTTGTGATGAAAGACGGTGTGGTTTACAAACATCAGTAGGGTGTAACTAAAACCTTATTACATCAGTCTTTTACCAGGTTGAAACATAAGACTTTCACAATTTTTAAAACTATAAATGGAGATATATATCTGTGAAAAAATTTATACCCTTATTGCTACTAGCTGCGAGTGTCAACTCAATAGCGGCAGATAGCTTTGATGCTACAGCAGAAAAAATTAAATCGGCGCTAAACGCAGAAATCAGAACCGACGCTGATACCGACCGAGACAGAAACCGAAAAGCACTTCAAACCTTAGAATTTTTTGGTTTACGCGACGATATGAGAATTATTGAACTCATTCCTGGCGGTGGCTGGTATACCAAAATTTTAGCACCGGTAGTCAGTGATAAAGGTGAATATTATGCTGCTATTGGTACAGGTCGTATTAAAAGCATAATGGAAGAGTCTGGTTTTGAGAAAATTAAAATCGTTGCACAAGACGCTTCACTTTATCGTAAGGAAGGTGAGCGCTTCTATTCTTTAGAAGCAGATTCTCTTGGGGTAAAAGATCTTGATATGGTGTTGACGTTTCGTAACTACCACAACTTTGGAGAAGAAGGTCGCCGTAATATGAATAGCCTGGCCTTTGAAGCGCTCAAGCCAGGCGGTGTTTATGCCGTAGTAGATCATACCGCTCGGCATATGGAAGAGCAATCCCCTGCTAACCGTCGCCGTATTGATCCTGTTCTTGCTATTAAAGAAATCCAAGAAGCAGGCTTTGAATTTGTTGATTATAGCGACCTACACTACCGCGCTGATGACGAGTTACGTTACGAAGTAGGGGTTAAATCTGTCTCTGGTAACACAGATCGCTGGACCGTGAAGTTCCGTAAACCAAATTAAACATTTATATGTACGTTAAGCTCTAAGGTCGCTAAATCAGCGACCTTTTTTGATCAGGTATTGAAAAGGAGATTTAACACACTGAAAGTCCACCAGCTCATGCTCCATAAATCGGCAAAAGCTAGGGATATCGCGTGTGGTCGAATGATCGTCGGCGGTCACTGTCACCGTTTCGCCGATTTGCATCTCACGGATCTTTAAACGCACCATCATCACAGGCTCTGGGCAACGTAGGCTCAAAGCATTTAATTGATAGTTCGCAGTTTCGAACCGACTTACATCTTTCACGTGATAACTAGATCCCATAGTCCAAACGATATTGCTTGATATTAGCTAAGTGCTCAGCCATGTCTGCTTTATCACTCAGATAATCAACCAAATCAGCCAAACTAATAATAGAAACCACTTTAGTATCAAAATCACGCTCCACTTCTTGAATGGCCGACAGCTCACCTTGACCTTTTTCTTGCCTATCTAGCGCAATCAACACACCTGCAAGCAGGGCATTATTCGCTGCAATCAACTGCATAGACTCACGAATAGCGGTACCTGCGGTGATCACGTCATCCACCAGCATAATTTTACCCGTAAGAGGGCTACCGACTAAATTGCCACCTTCGCCATGAGTTTTCGCTTCTTTACGGTTAAAACAATATGGCTTATCTACGTTATGTTTATCTGCTAACGCCACGGCAGTAGTAGTGGCAATAGGAATACCTTTGTATGCAGGACCAAATAACACATCGTAATCAATACCTGATGTTTGCAACCTTTGCGCATAAAACTGTCCAAGTTTGGCTAAGTCGCCACCAGTATTAAATAAACCCGCATTAAAGAAATAAGGGCTAATTCGCCCAGATTTGAGTGTAAACTGGCCAAATTTCAATACTTTGCGAGCTAAGGAAAACTCTATAAAATCACGTTGGTAATCTTGCATTTTGATGTCCTAATTCAAAGCCAATTTTTGTTCGTCGAACAATTCACGAATACCATTTTTGGCTAATTCCAACATTTCATTTAACTCGTTAAAGTCAAAAGGCTCACCTTCAGCAGTACCTTGCACCTCGATAAATTTACCGGTGTCTGTCATCACTACGTTCATGTCAGTTTCAGCATCTGAGTCTTCAAGGTATTCTAAATCGGCAATAGCTATGCCTTTATAAACACCCACAGACAAAGCGGCAATCATATGTTTGATTGGATTTGTTTTAAGAATTCCTTTAGCACGCATCCAACTAAGTGCATCAGCCAAAGCCACACAAGCACCGGTAATCGAAGCGGTACGTGTGCCACCATCAGCTTGGATAACATCACAGTCCACTATAATGGTGTTTTCACCTAGTAATTTTAAATCAACCGCTGCGCGCAGTGAACGTGCGATTAAACGTTGAATTTCAAGAGTACGTCCACCTTGCTTACCACGAGCAGCTTCACGGTCAGAACGAGTATGCGTTGCCCTAGGCAACATACTATACTCTGCTGTCACCCAGCCTTTACCCTTGCCTTTCATAAAACGAGGCACACCTTCGGTCACCGAAGCATTACACAACACTTTAGTGTTACCAAACTCAATCAATACTGAGCCTTCTGCATGGCAGGTAAAATTGCGGGTAATAGTAACGGGGCGAATTTGACTGGCGGTTCTTCCACTTGGACGCATAATGCTCTCCTCAATAATAGTGAGCGGAATTATAGAGGCTTCCGCGTAAATTATCTTAAGTTTTAAGCAATTAATTGCCTTAGCCCCTCGCTCCAACTCACATCAGGGGTATAATACTAACAACTAAGACAAAGGAAGATTTCAATGATTTACAGTATGACTGCTTTTGCCCGCCGCGAACTTAAAGCCGATTGGGGTAATGCCGTGTGGGAAGTGCGTTCGGTTAACCAACGATTTCTTGAAACCTACTTCCGTCTTCCAGAGCAATTTAAAAGTATGGAGCCGGTATTACGTGAGCGTTTTCGAAAACAGTTACAACGGGGTAAAGTCGAATGTTCGTTACGTTTTGTGTCTAACGATGCGGCAACAGGCAAACTCAACTTAAACGAAAGTTTAGCCAAACAAGTGATGAAAGCAGCGGATTGGGTTCAGTCACATGGCCAATCTGCTGGTGTAAACCCCCTTGATGTACTACGTTGGCCTGGTGTAATTTCAGCTGAAGAATCTGACATAGATGGTATTCAGGCCGATGTACTCGCTGAATTTGATCTAACTCTCGCCGATTTTATCGCCGCACGCGCCACTGAAGGTAACAATCTCAAAGCTATGCTTGAACAGCGTTTAGAAGGTATTAATAGCGAAGTAGAAAAAGTTACAGCTCACATGCCAGATGTAATTAGATGGCAACGTGAAAAAATACGGGCTCGTTTTGAGGAAGCTAAAATTGAGCTTGATGCTGCGCGAATAGAACAAGAAATGGTTATGTTGGCACAAAAAGTAGACGTAGCTGAAGAGTTAGACCGTCTGTTGTCTCACATCAGTGAGACCCACAAAATTCTCAAAAAAGGTGGCGCAATAGGTCGCAGATTAGATTTTATGATGCAAGAATTTAACCGCGAATCAAACACCTTAGGTTCCAAATCAATCAATACCGATATCACACAGTCAGCGGTTGAATTAAAAGTGTTAATTGAGCAAATGAGAGAGCAGATCGCTAATATTGAATAACAACAAACTGTATGTGCATTTAACATTCCATTTAAAAAAGTATGTTTTTCAATAAGATAACAATGATTAACTGTCGATTTATTTTTCAACAATAGATTTAAAAAAAAGTGAAATCTCCTATCTTATTGAATTATATTGTTAAAAAAATTGTTAGCTCGGTTTTTGACTATAATTTAAAGTATAGAAATTAAGATACTTTATAGAAATTTCTTATATCTGTGACTTAGTCATAAGTTAAGATCCACATTCAACTGATTAAGAAGTACAGATATCTTGTTTAACTCGAAAATTACAGCAAAACTAACGCGTTATGTCCAGAAAAATAGCTCCGGTTTTTCAACTAATGACCCTGAATTTATTCGTGAAGAATTGGTTAATAGAGGAGTTTGCCCTTCTGACGTAACTACTGACCAGTGCAGGGTCATATTAAAAAAAGCAAGAAATAGTTAAAAACCTTCAGAGTTTACCGTTCTAAATAACCATTGATTCGTTAAAATATTTGTTGAAATCTAGCTTATAGTCGCTTGCGATTGCGGCATCGACAATCTTTACGCCATTGCTGGCTGCAGCTAAGTCCAATTCCTTGGGCACCAAATAATGGTTGCCTCGTATTGAATAAAATACTTTCACTAGTGGTTTAGTGGCATGCACAGGGTATTGCTTTAGCACCATGGCAATCTTTTCGTTGTTTAGTTTGACTAAACTGCCAGCAGGGAAGATTCCAAGACATTGCACAAATTGAGCTACTGACTCTTCATCGTACTTTTCATGCGCATCTTTCAGCGAAATTTGTAGCGCTTTTTTAGACGTTATTCCCACCTTATAACATCGGTCTGCTGTTATTGCATCATAGGTATCAACTATGGCAATCATCCGACCAAATCTAGTGATCTCATCGCCTCGCAGACCTTTTGGTAAACATAACCATCGAGACTCTCATGGTGTTCGCCTATTGTCCTAATAATTGAATCAGGAATTCCCATTTCAACCAAACCTTGGTTCCGTAATACACATGGTCACGCATGATAGTCATTTCTTGATCATTCAGAGGCCTGGGCTTATGCAATATTTCATCATCAATTTTAATTTTGCCTATATCATGCAAAAGACCTGATAAAGCCAACTCTTGGATTTGTCTTTATCTAAATCTATATAAGCACCAAAGTTAGCTAACAAAATAGCTTCATTTAATGAATGTTCTATAAGGTAGGTCTCTTTTTCTCGTATCTTTGTCATGCACATAAAAGCATTAGGATCACGAAGGATCGACGAGAAAAGATCTTGAGTGAAGGCTTCTGTGATGGCAATATCAATAAGTAAAATTTCACCCTTAATGTAAAGTTTGTTTACCACTTTAAGTTCTGTTTCAAACGGCACGAGTTCAAGCACTTCAGGTATGGGAACAGGTTCTTCAATTTCAACAACGTCTGGCTTGATTTTTTTGCTATAGAGTCAACGAACATTCCTGCTTCAAGGTCGTCTATATCAAAGTTTTTAACACAGCTAACGTCCCCTTTAAGAGCAACATTTACTATTTATAAATAAAGTCTAAAACTCTAATTTCCATAATATTTCTGGCAAATTAGGTTGCCATCTGAAAAGGCTCATCTTGACTCGGTTATTAAAAATAGCGACATCTTCTTGTTGCAATAAGCCTGTTTGTTTTTGTAATTGCTCAGAACCTACGGGAAATGCAATTTGTCCATTAGAACGCAATACTCTGTACCAAGGTACGTCCATATTTTTTGGCACAAAACCAAGTGACTTACCTACTAGCCTTGCCCGGCCAGGTAATCCTGCCAGATCAGCAATTTGGCCGTAACTAGCTACTTTGCCCAAGGGGATGAGTTGCACAGTGCGCCAAATCTTGGCATATTGAGGAGGCACTGGCATAACCACAATTTAGCTTGCCACAACAAAAGGATATTGTGTTTGGACTTGCTCTAAATCAAGCATTTTTCCTTGTTGGTTAACATTTCGATAAAGTGCTAAGTCACTTGGCGAAGTATATCCAGCAACCTGTTCAATATCATTGAGCCTAGCTCCTTGACTGGCTAAATACGTTAAATAAGTATGCCTTAAAACGTCAAGCGAAAGCTGTTCAGGAAAGGCAATCTGAGCATCATGACCTATATTTACCAACAATTGCACAAAGTCTTCTTGGCTTTTGATATTCGACCAAGCTGTTTGTTCATCGGTTAAGTTACTACACAGTGCTTGCAGTACTTCAGCCAGGATTTTTTGAATAGTGATAATCCGAGAAAACTGGTTATTTATTTGCAACATCGAATAGTCTTGGCTGTAGTCTCCTTTTTTTATTAAAAATAATTCATCAACACTGACACCACTCAAAATCAAACCAACTAATGCTTTACCTTGGTTATTGGCAACAGAAAAAAGCATCTGAGATTCATCAATGTTTAATAAACGCAAAGACTGGGATGCAGATGATAGGCGAGGATTGGGTGCTGCAAGTTGGCCATCTTGAGAATGACCCATGATTGGGTAGTCATTGGCTCCGGCTTGCCCGGGTATTAAAACAAAATGGCTAGATGAATCTGGCCCTTTTTGCTTGAAGATAAAAGAATACAACAACAAAGCTAATACGGCCACAATGACTGCCGCTATTAAACTGATAAGACTATAAAGTGAGTAATTTGGGCCAATTGCAAAATTAGGAATAAAGGCGGGCTCAACCAGAGAAACATTAGCATCGAAAGGTTTGGATACCTGTTGGGCTACTTGTTGATTTTTTAGCGTTTGGGCTTGCGTTTGCAAGGCCTTTAATGCGTCGTCTAACCTTTTATATTGTTCAAGGTTTTGGCTAAACACTTGTGCTAGTTTGTTTTGCTCAACTAGCTGGGTATTCATCTTCTCCACTTTACCTCTAGCAGCACTGAGCTCACGCTTTACATCGAGTAAATAGTCCACTTGGCTCATTTTTATTTGTTCTTCAAGCAAAACCTGAAGTTGCAGAGATTTCTGCTGTTGCGCCACAATGGCTTGGTCACGCTCCAAATAGGCTTGCGTATATTTTTCAGATAAAGCAGACAGGTTGGCATTAACCTCTTGCAGACTTAGCTTTATCGCATCAATTTGCGCCTTGTCCATTGGTCTAATAATCGATTCTCCATTATTAATGGACTCAACTAAACTATCAAGCAACGCTTGTGTTTGTGCTTTTTCGGCTAATGCTTGATCAAAGTAAATCCCCAAGTTTTTGGTCTGGCTTAAGACTCGATTTTCATCTCTTTCTAATGACGTGATATTGTTTTGACTGGCAAAAGATTGTAACCGTTGTGCTTGTTCCGTTATTTTTAATTCCAGCAGCCCCAATTGCTGATCTGCAACTAATTGATCATTAGTGTTGTTTATTTGTGTTTCAGAAGCGACTAACTGCAGATACACTTTTATCCAGGCATCTATTATTGGTTTAAGTATTTGTGGATCGCTACCGTTAGCTTTTAGGGTAATAATACGCCCAGTTAAACTGGCTTCTACTGAAAGTACATCAAAAAGTGTTTGTATTTTAATGATTAACATCCGGCTTTGTTCAAGCTCTTTTACAACAAGACTCAGCACATTATTGCTTTTTATCCTTTGCTGATGCAGAGTAATTTGCCTTTGTGCTAATTCAGCAAACTCTTGTTTAGTTTGAGATGCATACGAAAAATGTAAAATAGCTTGGCTTTGATATAAAGGTGGTTGAATCCAAATCACCGCATTAGCAGTAATCAAGATCAACAAAAATGTAGCAATCAAAATCTGCCACTTGCGTTTTTGAAAGGTTTTATGCCGGAATTCTGATGGGTCTATACCAGCATTGGTAAAGGGATGATTTGGCATGTAATCAACTTTGTTATCAAATGACATAAAAAATAACCAAGTCCATTAAACAGCGAGCGAATCCATTCAAACAATTTTTGGTGAGCATATACATCCATTTTGCCTTATATTTTTTAGTTAGAGGCAGTCGATTAAGATCACAGGTAAAATTTAACAATCCTCATCAAAAACAACAAGCATAAGTTATAGTGAGATTATAAACTTGAAAAAACATGACAACGTTAAAGATTAATAAAAGACTAATATGCTTTAAGTGCGGTTACCCGCAAAGCACCTGTTTATGTGTTTGGGTAAATCCCATCACAACGCCTCTCAACATCATTATCTTACAACACCCTAAAGAGGCAAAACACGCAAAGAACACGGTTAAGCTGTTAAAGTTGGGATTAAAAACAATAACAATATTGCAGGGTGAAAAACCTGAGGACTGGAAAGAATTGGCCCAAAAAGTGACAAACCAACCGCAAAATTATTGTTTATTTTACCCTAACGAACAAAGTATTTCACTTGATCCCATTTCCTCGCCAGTACATAACAAAAAGTATTTTCCAGTCAATCACAACATAATATTTATTGATGCATCATGGCGCAAGGCACTGAAAATATGGCTTCTCAATCCTTGGTTACAGCAATGTAATAGTTGGCACTTTACCCGTCCACCCAACAATCAATACCATATCAGGCATACCACTCAGAAAAACAGCCTATCAACGCTTGAGTCAGTCGTATATGTACTTGAGCATACTCACAACGTTAATTGCACACCGATACAAACGCTATTCTTAAAAATGCAGCAGAAATGTTTCTTAGAGCACCGCAAATAATAGATTGACCTAATAAAAGTTCTCAGTTTTTTTATAGATGGTTGATTAAAGTAAAAAGTAAGCTGTTTAAAACTTGGATCATCTAGTAGATGATCATATTTGTGTCAGTGTCAGCCTCATCAACTCACCATTATTTTCGCTTTTAAGAAAGCTTTATCGCTAAGCCACCATCCAAAAAAAACAAGAGTTTATGGACATAAATGTGCTGTCACACCGCACTAATTAGATAGTTTTATACTAGGAAATCGTTTTTGCATTCTCAGAATATGCCAGACATCATGCCTGCACCACATTTGATTTAAACAGACAAAACCTTAATATGAGGGCTATTAATTTTCAGTGTCTTATGGCTTATAATGTGTGACCATGAATGTTGTTTTTAAAGTAGGTAATTGTAGAAAGCTTATATTGAGCCATAAACACATAGCTGGCAATAAAGTCACATTAGCTATTGCCATTTAAACCAATCCATAAATTACCTGAGCGTATAATATAAAGAGTGATGTCGCCAGCATCATACCAATCATTAACATGACCACATTTCCTGATTCTATGAAGAAAATTTGAAGCCGATTAGCGAGATGCAATAAATAAACTATTTAGTCATTAAGACAATATTACTAGTCGACGGTATGTGACTCTATTGTTTTCATCTTACCTGTTATTGGAATACTTAAATCATACATAGTCAATTTCATTGGTTATCAAGTTAATGGCATACATGCCCATCGAAGATAATTCATCTTAATATCTTTGATGAAAAACAATCGTATTGTTGTGTCGTTAGTATGTAATCAATCCTTTCTAGCAGAATGTCATAAAACCTCACTCATTATCCATTACACTGTAATCACATCTTTAGAAAGAGCAGAAGTATGTTTTATCACGTTATAAATAGAATGTTTGTTGTGGTTATCTTAGCTGGGTTTAACATGCATTGCTTAGCCCAAAATAGAATTGATACTCAACGACCTGATGCACCAAAATTAGCGGCTTACGGCAAATATACTATAGGTGTAAGAACCTTAGAAATCACTCATCCTCAGCAGATTGATATCACTAAGATTGATCCTGCTAATACGAAACTAACAAACCAGCCTAGATATGACCGCCCTTTGACGCTTGAGATCTGGTACCCCGCTATAAAGGACAGCCGAGGTAAGACCAGCCTCGACGTGTACTTACGTGATGGAAAAACAATAGTCAGCATACAAGGTAAGGCAATACGCGACGCCAAATCATTCATTAGCAGTCAAAAATATCCTTTGGTATTAATCTCCCACGGTTATCCTGGCAATCGTTTTTTAATGTCTCATTTAGCTGAAAATATTGCTTCAAAGGGTTATGTGGTGGTGTCTATCGATCATACAGACTCTACCTACCGAACCCAAGCCGCCTTCGGTTCGACTTTAGTCAATCGTCCAATCGATCAACTATTTACTCTTGATCAAATAGAACGTATGTCAATGGACAATACTTCATTTTTATATGGCCTGGTTAATCCCCAAAACACTGCTTTAATTGGTTATTCTATGGGTGGCTATGGAGCTGTCATTGCAGCGGGTGGAGGAGTTACTCAGCATGCAGTAGATTACCCTTGGGGGCTACCACAGAACGCACTAGCCATTCATCAAAACATTAATAAAACTGGTCAATACCCTGATCCGAGACTTAAAACTGTTATCGCCTTTGCACCTTGGGGAATGAATTATGGCATATGGGACCCAACAACACTAAAAGGTGTAAAGGTACCTATGATGTTTATAGCAGGTTCAGTTGATGATGTATCAGGCTATAAAAAAGGTGTACGTGCTATCTGGCAGGGTACGACAATGGTAGACAGAGCATTATTAACCTTTGAGAATGCTAATCATGGCGTTGGAGCGCCCATGCCTGCGCCTAAGGAGTCTTATGTCTATGATGAAACACTTGAATTTAATATCAGTGAACACTACACAGATGCCGTTTGGGATACTACTCGCATGAATAATATTTCTCAGCACTTTGTAACGGCATGGTTAGAAAAGCACATGAAAGACAATACTGATATGAACGTTTACCTCAACCTAAAAGCCAATTCAAATGATGGCGTTTGGAGCAAAGATAAAAATGGCCAACCTAAGGCCGATCACAGCCACTGGGCAGGCTTTAAAAACCGAACGGCTAAAGGCTTAAGATTTGAGAAGTTAGCAAAGGGCGAGTAATAAAACATCTTTGATTTGTGTTGACGCAGATTTAACTAAATAGTTGGTTATAAGCGAATTTAAGACCTACAACTGAAATGGTTCGTAATTGGCAAGCGAATATTCATCACAACTATTGAATAATATTGGTTAGTATTGGTTAACCACAAAAAATTACCTGTTAAATCATACATGCGATAGCTATATATTATATGGCAGGTAAGTGGGCTCTGAGGATTTCGTACAATTCAGGACGATGCGTTTTAATTTCCGCAACGTTCAGACCCTCCAAAGAGTGCGGATACTTTAACCAAGCCGCAGTTTTATGAACGTAGTAGTCTGGTTCAAAATCAACTTCACGGCGGCTAGGTTTATAAAATGGGATCGCAATACGTACGTCCCTGGGCATATTTAATCGAGTTGCAACGCGCAGTTGGTTTAAAACAGCAGCAATAGAACGACCGGTATCAAAGACATCATCAACAATAAGCAGTTTGTCATGATCCTGCACGTTTTTAACTACATACTTGAGATCGTGAACCTTTACCTCTCGTGATTGCTGATCAATACCAGCAGCGTATGACGATGTTCTGATCGCGATGTTATCAGTTTCAATACCGTGATAACTTAAATACTCTTGTACGGCAATACCGATCGGTGCACCACCCCGCCAGAGCGCGATAATAAAAGTCGGTTTGAAACCACTGGTGAGGATCATTTTAGCCAGTTTGAAAGAGTCTACTAACAATTGTTCACCAGAAAGGTACGTTTTTTCCATTATATTAACCGTGTATAATCGCTACGAATATCATACTGGGATGATATACATTCTTACAGGTAAATAATGAAAAAAATATTTTTAAATGAAGATACCTTAATTCAAGACGCGTTTCGTCTTGGCGTAAAAATTTTTGAATCGGGTTTTCGGCCCACATTTATCGTTGGCTTATGGAGGGGAGGAAGTTCAGTGGGTATTTATGTTCAGGAATGCTTACAAACATTGGGGATCGACACAGATCATATTTCTATTCGAACATCTTATCGCGGTCTTCCGAGTTACCAATCGATGGTGAATGCCCCTGAAACTATTCGTGTACACGGCACTCAGTACCTTATTGAAAACTTAAATGTAGACGATTCACTGCTTATTGTAGATGACGTGTTTAGCACTGGGCTCAGTATCGAGGCAACGATACTTCGGCTGCGCAAGCACTTGAAAAAGAATTTACCAAAAGATATTCGGATCGCCACGCTTTACCAACGTAAGGATTACAAACGTATTGATTTGGCGTTAAATTACTTTCTTTATGAAACCGACAGTTGGCTCGTGTTCCCTTATGAATTAAAGGGCTTAAGCGCAGAAGAAATTGAATTACATAAGCCCTATTTACACGATTTGATAAGTTGACAGTTACAATTATTGTTTTAAGCGCTGCGATGTCAGTGATAACAGATTGCTAAATAAAGTAGTTATTTGTATAAATATAAAGCAGATTATGTGTTGTATCATTCATAAAAACCGGACCCATATCATTTCAAACCTTACATGTAATTGTAGAGTTGGTAGAAGGGCCGCCGTCTTTAAAAAATATCAAGTTCTTAGATTATCGACTCATAAACTGCTGCAGCTGACGAATAATTTGTGGCTTTAATGTCACTAAGTTGCCTATCAAATTGACTCTTATTCTAAAGAAGTATTTTTAATTTCAAAAAATTTAATCAATGTATTGTTTTATCTCCCCAAATCTCTTTTAAACGCTGATCGCGGCCACAATTCCAACGATACAAATTGTATCTAACTGAATTTTTTTTGTAATAGTCTTGGTGATAACTTTCATTACCTTTTATGGGATAAAAAGTCGTAGTGGGTAGGATAGGGGTCACTACCTTTTGATTAAGAAATTGCGTGATGACAATTTTTTTGGATAACTCAGCAAGCTCACGTTCTTTTTCATCAGCTACGAAAACAGCACTTAAGTAGCTAAATCCTTTATCGCAAAATTGCCCCTTATCATCAAAGGGGTCGATATTTACCCAAAAATGATCGAGTAAACCTTGATAAGACACTATATTTGGATCGTACGTTATTTCAACCGCCTCGTAATGGCCTGTGTGGTTACCGCTATAAGTTGGGTTTTCTAAAGTACCACCAGTGAAACCTGAAATAACTTCAGTTACCCCTTTTAACTTTTCAAAATCTGACTCCATGCACCAGAAACATCCACCAGCAAAAACAGCTTTATCAGCTGTGACTTGAGAGGTGTATAAGGTAAATATAGCGACCAAAGACAACAATAGTTTTAATTTCACAAAATTTTCCTTCATTACTCAATGTAATTATTTACATTAAGAGTACATATTAAGACCAAAGTTTAGATACAAACTTTCAATTTAATCTATAAAACAAAAAACCCAGCGCAAGGCTGGGTTTTTAAGTATTTGATTTGTGACTACTTGCGCAATTTTTGGATCAGTCTTAATTGTGCAATAGCTTCAGCTAACTCAACAGCTGCTTCAGCGTATTCAAAATCGGCACTTGGATTAGCAATATGTTCCTCAGCGCGTTTTTTCGCGTCTAAAGCTGCTTGTTCGTCCAAATCTTCTGCACGAATAGCTGTATCAGCTAATACAGTCACTGTACCTGGTTGTATCTCTAGTACACCACCGTTGATGTAGATACTTTCTTCATCACCGTGTTGCTTAACTAGACGTACCATTCCTGGTATTAGAGTAGTTAATAATGGTGCATGACCAGGATAAATACCTAGTTCACCTTCACTACCTGTAACTTGAATAGTTTCAACCAAACCAGAAAAAATACTAGTTTCGGCGCTTACTACGTCTAAATGTACGGTCGCTGCCATAAAAACCTCCAATTAAAAACAAGTTTCCAAATCCATTTAGCTCGGGCTCTTCAAGGAAATGCGCAATGTAAAAGGATACCTGAGCACTTCCATTAAGAAGTCCGGACTAAATAGGCCGAAGGTTACATGTTTTTGGCTTTTTCGCTTGCTTCTTCGATCGTTCCAACCATATAGAAAGCCTGCTCTGGTAGGTGATCATATTCACCATTCAAGATGCCGCTAAAACCAATGATTGTATCTTTCAAAGAAACATATTTACCAGGTGAACCAGTAAACACTTCTGCTACGAAGAAAGGTTGTGACAAGAAACGCTGAATTTTACGAGCTCGCGATACTGAAAGCTTATCTTCTTCAGAGAGTTCATCCATACCTAAAATAGCGATGATGTCTTTTAATTCTTTATAACGTTGCAATACTGACTGCACACCACGTGCTGTGTCGTAATGCTCTTGACCAATAACAAGAGGGTCAAGTTGACGAGAAGTAGAATCAAGTGGGTCAACCGCAGGGTAAATACCTAAAGACGCAATATCACGTGACAATACAACCGTTGCATCTAAGTGAGCAAAAGTAGTTGCAGGTGAGGGATCGGTCAAATCATCCGCAGGTACGTATACCGCTTGGATTGAAGTAATTGAACCTGTTTTAGTAGATGCAATACGCTCTTGAAGTACGCCCATCTCTTCAGCTAAGGTAGGCTGATAACCTACTGCTGATGGCATACGACCTAACAGTGCAGATACTTCTGTACCCGCTAGAGTATAGCGATAAATATTATCTACGAAAAACAGTACATCACGACCTTCATCACGGAATTTCTCTGCCATTGTCAAACCTGTCAAGGCAACACGTAAACGGTTTCCAGGAGGCTCGTTCATTTGACCATAAACCAGTGATACTTTATCTAGTACGTTTGATTCACTCATTTCGTGATAGAAATCGTTACCTTCACGAGTACGCTCACCTACACCAGCAAATACGGAGTAGCCGCTGTGCTCGATAGCGATGTTACGAATAAGCTCCATCATGTTGACAGTTTTACCTACACCAGCACCACCGAACAAGCCCACTTTACCACCTTTAGCAAACGGGCAAACTAAGTCGATAACTTTGATGCCTGTTTCAAGTAGTTCAACCGACATTGATTGTTCTTCGTAAGTAGGTGCTTCACGGTGAATAGACATACGTTCTTCTTCACCGATAGGGCCCGCTTCATCAATAGGGTTACCCAATACATCCATGATACGACCCAATGTAGCTACGCCAACTGGAACCTGAATTGATTGACCACTGTTTTCTACAGCTAGGCCTCGACGCAAACCGTCAGTAGAACCCATTGCGATGGTACGCACTACGCCACCACCTAATTGCTGTTGTACTTCCAAGGTCAAACCTTGCAAATCACCTTCGGTAATTCGCAATGCGTTATATATTTTTGGAACCGAATCTTGTGGAAACTCAATATCCACTACGGCGCCAATTATTTGGACGACCTTACCATGACTCATGTTAATTCCTCTTAAATTCTAAAACCATTGCCTACACCGCTGCCGCACCGCTTACGATCTCACTGATTTCTTGTGTGATTGCTGCTTGGCGTGCCTTGTTGTATATCAATTGCAAGTCATCAATGATGTCACCCGCATTATCGGTTGCAGCTTTCATAGCCACCATACGAGCAGCTTGCTCAGATGCACCATTTTCAACAACGCCTTGATACACTTGAGACTCAATAAATCTGACCAATAACATATCTAAGATAGGTTTTGGATCAGGCTCATATATATAATCCCAACGGTGTTGTAATTCTTTTTCTTCAGATTTAGGCAAAGGCAACAATTGATCTATCTGCGGCTCTTGCGCCATGGTATTTACAAACTTATTAAATACCAAATATAATCGGTCTATTTTACCGTCATTAAATGCACCCAACATAATACGCACTAAACCAATGATTTCACTCATAGTTGGCGCATCACCTAAACCTGATTCAGCAGCTAAAACACTGCCGCCAAAACGGTTAAAAAAGGCAACAGATTTGGCACCTAATGCAGCAAAATCAACTTGAACATCTTGCTCTTGCCATTTTTTTGCATCTTTCACCACCATCTTGAATTCGTTGGTGTTTAATCCACCACATAATCCACGATCAGTTGAAATCACAATATAACCAACGCGTTTTACTTCGCGGTCTTCCAAATAAGGATGGCGATATTCAAGGTTAGCGTTTGCTAGGTGACCGATGACATTTCGAATATTCTCAGCATATGGACGGCCAGAAGCCATACGGTTTTGCGCCTTTTTCATTTTGGACGCTGCAACCATTTCCATAGCGCTGGTGATCTTCTGCGTATTTTTAATACTGCCGATCTTACCTTTTATCTCTTTACCGCTAGCCATAAACTCTATCTCCGATTATTCAACATCTTGACCACCAAACTTTAAAAAGCTTGGTGATCTAATTGATTACCACGTTTGTGTTGCTTTAAATTTCTCTAGAGCTGCATTTAACGTCGCTTCAATTTCTTTGTCGAAATTACCCGTAGTATTGATAGTGTTCATCAGCTCGCTATATTCACTGTTCATAAAGGAGTGTAAAGAAGCTTCAAAATCTAGAATTTTAGATAATTCAACGTCTTGTAAATGGCCCTTTTCAACAGCAAACAATGAAATACCCATATCAGCGACCGAAAGAGGTGCATACTGGTTTTGTTTCATTAATTCCATGACTCGCTCACCGTGTTCAAGTTGTGCACGAGTTGCGTCATCAAGGTCAGATGCAAACTGCGAGAATGCTGCTAATTCACGATACTGAGCTAAGGCTAGACGAATACCGCCACCTAGCTTCTTGATAATTTTAGTTTGCGCGGCACCACCAACACGAGATACCGAAATACCAGCATTAACCGCCGGACGGATACCTGCGTTGAACAAATCAGTCTCTAAAAAGATTTGGCCATCGGTAATCGAAATTACGTTGGTAGGTACAAAAGCGGATACGTCACCAGCTTGAGTCTCAATTATCGGCAATGCCGTAAGAGAGCCTGTTTTGCCTTTAACTTCACCTTTAGTAAAACGTTCAACATATTTGTCATTTACGCGTGCAGCACGTTCAAGAAGACGTGAGTGAAGATAGAAAACATCTCCAGGATAAGCCTCTCGACCTGGCGGACGACGTAATAATAGTGAAATTTGACGATAGGCAACAGCTTGTTTAGACAAGTCATCATATACGATCAAGGCATCTTCACCACGGTCACGGAAATATTCACCCATAGTACAACCAGAGTAAGGTGCCAAGTACTGTAACGCTGCTGATTCTGATGCAGAAGCGGCAACCACTATAGTATGAGCCATAGCGCCGTGTTCTTCTAACTTTCGTACTACGTTGGCAATAGTTGAGGCCTTTTGGCCAATCGCAACATAGATACATTTAACACCTGAATCTTTTTGATTGATAATGGCATCAATCGCAAATGCTGTTTTACCCGTTTGACGATCACCGATAACTAATTCACGCTGTCCACGACCCACTGGGATCATAGCATCAACTGATTTATAACCAGTTTGAATAGGTTGGTCGACCGATTGACGTTCAATAACGCCTGGTGCAATTTTTTCTACAGGTTCATAACCATCAGCATCGATAGCGCCTTTACCATCGATAGGGGCACCTAGAGTATTGACTACTCTACCAAGTAGATTTCGACCTACTGGTACTTCTAAGATACGTCCAGATGATTTAACTTTTACGCCTTCTTGTAAGTCAGCATATGGACCCATAACAACCGCACCTACAGAGTCACGCTCTAGGTTCAATGCGATTGCGTAACGATTACCTGGAAGCTCTATCATCTCACCTTGCATTACATCTGCAAGGCCATGGATACGAATAATACCGTCGGTTACACCAACAATAGTTCCTTCATTACGAGCTTCACTTACTACTTCGAACTTCTCAATACGTTGTCTGATTAGTTCTGCAATTTCAGTGGAATTCAGTTGCATGCTCTTTTCCCCGTTATGCTTGTAACGCGTCTGATAGACGGTTTAGTTTACTTCGAAGTGAACCGTCAATAACTGTGTCGCCGGCTTTTATAAGTACACCAGCTATCAATTCAGGATCCACGCTACAATTTAGCTTAACTTTACGTGCAAGACGCGTTTCAAGAGACTTACCAATATCTGTTTGTTGCTTTTTGTTAAGTTTGACAGCTGAAGTAATATCAACGTCAATTTCTTTTTCAAAATCAGATTTAAACTGATTAAACAATATAGAAATATCTGGAAGCGCTTGTAAACGTCTATTTTCAGCCAAAACATTCATAAAGTTTTGACCCTGTAGGTCGAGTTGTTCACCACACACGCCATTAAAAATTTCTGCTAGCTTTTCGACTGCTAACGAACCTGTCAATAGAGACTTGATGGTGTCGTTTTTAGAAATCTCAGCAGCAAAAAAAAGCATTTCTTGCCAATGTGCAATGTTTTTACCCTCGACCGCGTAATCGAACGCAGCTTTGGCGTATGGGCGAGCGATAGTAGTCCATTCAGACATAGCTCATTCTCCCCTATAGTTCAGCGACAAGTTTTGCAACTATGTCACTCTGTGCCGCAGCATCTATTTCGCGCCCTAAGATCTTTTCAGCACCGGCAACAGCCAAAATAGCTACTTGTTTACGTAACTCTTCTTTTGTACGGTTTCTTTCTGCTTCGATCTCTGAGTGTCCTTGCGCAATAATTTTTTCACGCTCGGAATGGCCACGTTGCGTTTCTTCGTCAACAATAGTTGAACCACGCTTCTTGGCTTGCTCAATAATTTCTGCTGCTTGCGATTTAGCAATTTTAAGCTGAGCATCGACTTCTACTTGAGCAACTTCAAGAGCTTTTTCACCCTCTTCAGATGCAGCTAAGCCGTCAGCTATTTTCTTTTGGCGATCTTCAATAGCACCGATGATCGGAGGCCATACATATTTCATGCAGAACATCACAAACACAGTAAACGCTATTAGATTACCAATTAGTGTGGCATTTGGTAACACGGCCGCTCCTCCTTAATAGTTCGTTAAAAGAGATAGGTAACTACTATTGAGCACCAAGCACGAACAACATATAAAGAGCGATGGCAACACCGATC
>Ga0209712_10000627_pt1 | contig 30891 bp, 45 predicted proteins | sample ArcOceMetagenome_FD_187443 | JGI IMG/M metagenome (GOLD analysis project Ga0209712, IMG submission 187443) | Marine eukaryotic phytoplankton communities from Arctic Ocean - Arctic Ocean - Greenland ARC118M Metagenome (SPAdes) (version 2) | ecosystem: Environmental > Aquatic > Marine > Oceanic...
TAATAAAACACCATCTGCCCCTAGTTCCATAGCTAGCGCTGCTTCACTTGGAGTTCCAATACCAGCATCCACAATCACTGGAATACTTGAATTTTCAATAATAATTCGAATGTTTGATAAATTATTTAACCCTTGACCAGATCCTATAGGTGATCCTAGAGGCATAACTGTTGCACAACCGAGATCTTCTAAATGTAAAGCTAACATCGGATCGGCATTTATGTAAGGTAAAACTGTAAATCCTTTATTTACAAGAAATTCGGCAGCTTTTAACGTACCTATAGGATCTGGTAGTAAATATTTCGGATCTGATATAACTTCAAGCTTAACAAAAAAATTGTCCTCTTGACCAAGTTGACACGCTAATTCATGACCTAAAAAAGCCATTCTAATAGCTTCTTCAGCTGTTTGTGATCCTGCCGTGTTAGGTAATAACCATACTTTTTCCCAATCTATAAACTTTAAAAAACTTGTATAATCATTATTTAAATTCATAGGCAATCGACGAATAGCTACAGTTGCAATTTCACAGTCACTACTATTAATACTATCGATAGTGTCAGAAACAGTTTTATATTTACCAGTTCCTAACATTAACCGTGAATTGAAGGTTTTGTTACCAATTTTCAATTTATCTAAATTTTCTTTCATCTTATTTGTTTTAATAAATACTCCCCAGGTAGGACTTGAACCTACGACCAATCGGTTAACAGCCGATTGCTCTACCACTGAGCTACTGAGGATATCATCTGTTCATATATTAACATATCTTTTCTATATATTCAAGTTTTTTACAATCTATTTAGTTCTGATTTTTTATTCAAAATTAAATGTCTTAAAACATGTGAATCCAATTTCAAGTTGTTTGAAAAATTTTCAATATATTTCGGCATACTTGAAAAATTAATTTGAATGTAATTACCTTTTTTCTGATTTTTAATTAAGTAAGCTAAATTTCGCTTACCTCGAGAAATTACTGATATTTCGCAAGCACTGAATTTTCGTAAAGCTTTTGCATAGTTAAATGCCCAAGTTTTTAATTCACTATCATTAAATTCTTCTGTTAAAAGAATCATCATTTCATATTTTACTAATGGCGACATAGGAGATTATTTTATTGAAATTAAACTTTATAATACGTATAATTATTTTAAAATGTCAATTTATTTTAGAATAATTTTATTATAGAAATTACAGGTAAGTTTATTTGTTAATATTAGGCTGACCATACTTGTTACAATTTCTGAATCTCGAGTCTACAAGTCAAAACAAAATATTTGGCTAGTCGATCTTTGGATTGCGTAGGAATTGTTCGATTATTTACATCCATTCTTATTTTTGGATTTCTTCAATAAAAAGTTACCAATGGATGAATTTCAAATGTTATTTGAAATTGTTAAAATTTTTAGTCCAAGCAATACTATAAAAGAGTTTAATACTCAAAAATTTTTACACTCTTATTCTTCGATTTTAAATAGTAAGCGAAAAAAAATAATTAAAGAGTATTTTATACGAACAACAAAAGCTTCAAAATCAAGCTTTGCTTCTTCCATCGAATCACCAGCAACTTCGAAAATCATAGACCTCTTCTTTTTGAGTACTTAATTGTCTTACTAGAATCTATATTCTAAAGGCCAAATATAGCCCCTAAAGTGATAAAATTGATCAGCATAGTGATAAACCCTCAGAGTGCTAATCTACTCCCATTGAATTTATAGAAAAAGCCATGTGTAAGCTGGACTTCGAATGTCCGTAATTGTATTAATTATCTCGTTAATTTGTGAATGAAAGTAATCTGAAAAAGAGTTCATGATCCATTCTATTATTACCATTTTTATTTTATTAAATAAATAATTTTAACTTACCTATGTTGTAAAAATTAGATCCCCAAATCGATTAAAATCTTTGCAAAATTAAAAAAAACCATTCGAAACTATTAAATTTAATTAAAAGATAACTCATCGTCATATCGATAACTAGTATACTAGTAACTAGTAGCTTCCCAGGAATTTGGACGTGAATTTCTTTCTGGACGTTCACAGATATCTTCTTGCATAAAATCAGGAACAAATTCACGCGTTAGTCCAGTACCCCGAACTTCAGAAACGTCTATACCTTGTTCACGGGCAGTTTGTTTAAACATTTCCAAATTGAGTTTTTCTTGCGGATTCTTAGTTGCTTCAGTAATAACCATTTCGGCCATGTAACCATCCGCAATTTTATTAGAAGCAGCACCTGCTCCGAATGATCCTACATCACTACCTAATTCAGATGCTATATTAATTGTCATTGTATCTTGAGCAACTTGCCAAAGCCGAGCGCGCCATTGCAGATCACTTTGGGATGTTTCTAGATATTCTTTTGCAACACGTAAGTTATCTAATGGAGTTTGAAGTTTATCTTTAATATCTGGCATATCACTTGCCATAGAACTTCCAGCCGTAAAAGCGGGCCATCGGCGCGGATTTATAGGCGCTAAGGCTTCAGCAAAAATAGAGGAACTTCTTTTCGCAGAATTTTTTTCTAACTTGGAATTAATAATATCTTTAGATGATGATTGAACTGAAATTGACAATTCTGGTTTTACCGGTTTTTGTGTTTCCGCTAAAATCCTTAAAATTTTTGGATTCCCTATTACGGGTTCTATTTTATCAATAATTCCAATAACAATTTTATTAAAACTATTATCAGTAAAACTTTTTGAATCTTTTACAGATTTGGAAGCTAGATTCTTTTGTAATTTGTCCGATTTCACCGATTCTTTTAAACTCTCATCGATTTTTTTTAAATTTTGATCATGATTTTCTGGTAAATTATCCCCACCAGATCTTAATTTAGTAATTAAATGTATTGAACTAACATCATCTTGGACATTTCCAGTTTGAACATTTAAACCTCGATTGTGATAATCCTTAAGAGTATTTAATGGGATACTTGATATTACGCTTTCCTGAAACGTTTTATTTGAATATGATTAATCAGTTAATTCTTGGTCATTCATAAACAAGCTAGAATTTACAAAAATCGTGATAGTAATACAAATTACTCCAATTTTTAAAACCACATTTACCGCTTAAATGTCTTTAAGACACGTAGAATCTAAACTTTTACGGTCCAACCGATAACCGATGTACATATTTTATCCTTTATTAAGACTTATTAATAATCCCTGTATTGTATTACATATCGTACCTAGACTGCTGCGCGCCTTCGTCTATTTTGATAAGTTAACTTCCATTAAAAAAATTGAATGGTTTAAAATCAAACCATTTCATGAACAAATTTTAAACCATTCAATTTTTTTAAGTCAGAAATATTATTTTTCTGACTTTACTCAGTTAATACAATATCATCTTTTTTTTCATTCATTTCTTTTAATAAATCCGGATGTACTTTACTATAATCAATTTCAACTTCAACTTCATCTAAAAAGTCAACTTCTGTACCTTCAACTTTTTTCCGATGTAAAATGATAGTAGTATCTTTTGGTAAAGCAATGTTTAAACATTGTTCAGCTAATGTATCTTCTAAGAAGCTTGTTACTGCTCGACGTAAAGGTCGCGCACCATAAACAGGATCATATCCTTCTTGTACTAATAAACTCTTAACTGAAAGATCAACCTGTAACTCAATGTCTTTGTCTTTTAATCTTTTAATAACTTTCGCTATTAGTATGTCGGCAATTTGCCAAATATCAAATTTTGTAAGATGATTAAAGACAATAATTTCGTCAAGACGATTTAAAAATTCTGGGCGGAAAAATTCTTTTAATTCTTCATTTACTAACTCACATACTTTTTCAAAAACTTCAGGATCTTTAATTGGTTCAGCAACAGGTTCCCATCCAATATTACTATTTTCAGGATCAAAGTTAAATTTAGGTTCATCCATTCCAGATTTAGACTTAATTCCACTTTCTCGTTCAATAATTTTTGACCCTAAATTTGTAGTCATAATAATTAAGGTGTTTTTGAAATCTACAACACGCCCTTTTGAATCTGATAGACGACCATCATCTAAAATTTGTAATAATAAGTTAAAAACATCCGGATGCGCCTTTTCAACTTCATCAAATAGAACAACTGAATAAGGTTTAGCTCTTACAGCTTCAGTTAATTGCCCACCTTCGTTATATCCAACATAGCCAGGAGGTGATCCAATAAGTTTTGCTACCGTATGTTTCTCCATAAATTCCGACATATCCAGTCGAATCATCATATCTTCATTATCAAAGAGATAATGTGTTAATGCTTTTGTTAACTCTGTTTTCCCAACTCCAGTTGGACCTGCAAAGATAAAACTTGCAATTGGTCTATTAGTATCTCTTAGACCTACTCGTGCTCTACGGATTGCTTTTGAAACCGAAATTACAGCATGATGTTGTCCAATAAGACGTTCGTGAAGTACGTCTTCCATCTTCATTAATTTTGAAGATTCAGAATCTGTAAGTTTTGTCACAGGTACACCTGTCCAACCTGCAATTACTTCGGCTATATCATTTTCCACAACCATGTCAACATCTTTACGTTTCCAACCAAGTTTTTCATCTTTTAATGCTTCATGTTTTATAATACGAATATGACTACGAACTTCCATTTCATGATCTAATAATTGTTTTGCAATTTCAAAATCATGAACCTTCATAGCATTTTCTTTATCTTGCAAAGTATCCTGTAACTCTCGCATTAATATTTTTAAACCGTCTGGTAATCGTCTATTTTCTAATCGCACACGAGAACCTGCTTCATCTAAAACATCAATTGCTTTATCAGGTAAAAATCGATCAGCCACATATTTATCTGCAAGAATAGCAGCTTGTTCGATTGCCTTATCATGATAACTTAATGTATGATGCTGTTCAAATTTTGATCTTAAACCTCGTAAAATATCAATTGTAATTCCAACACTTGGTTCTTCAACGGTTACTGGTTGGAATCGACGCTCTAAAGCTGGATCGCGTTCAATATATTTACGATATTCATCAATTGTAGTTGCTCCAATACATCTAAATTTTCCTCGAGCTAATGCTGGTTTTAAAATATTTGCAGCATCAACGGCACCTTCTGCTGCACCTGCACCTACTAATGTATGAATTTCATCAATAACTATAATAACCGATCCATCATTCTGAGCTTCTTCTACAATTCGTTTTAATCGTTCTTCAAACTCACCTCGATATTTAGTACCAGCTAATATTGAGCCAAGATCAAGAGCCATTATAAGACAACCTTCTAAGAAATCAGGAACTTTCTCTGTTAAAATTAATTGAGCAAGTCCTTCTGCAACAGCTGTTTTACCTACCCCAGGTTCACCAATAAGGACGGGATTATTCTTTCGACGACGTGCCAAAACTTTAATAACATCAAAAATTTCTTTATCTCGCCCGATTACTGGATCTAATTTTCCGTCGACTGCTTCGCGGGTCATGTTTTCTGCGTATTCATCTAATGTTGGTGTCGGACTTCCTTGTTTTTCACGGGCTAATAATAATTTTTCAGCTGGGCTTAAAGGACGTATAACTTCTTCTGTAGTTTCTTCAATCATTCCATAGACAATAGCACGTAATCTTGGAATATCAACTTTTAGTTTATCAAGTGTTCTCATGGCAACTCCGTCTGATTCTTGAATCAGTGAAAGTAAAATATGTTCGGTGCCAACAAAATTTTGACCCATATCTTTACCTTCATGAACTGCCATTTCTAATACTCTTTTAGCACGTGGAGTAAACGGTATTTCAGAGGCAACAAATCCTGTTCCTCGACCAATGTATAACTCAACTTCTTTACGAACTTTTTTCAAAGTTATTTTTAATTTTTTTAAAGCACGAGCTCCAATTCCATGTCGTTGACCAACTACACCAAGTAATAATTGTTCGGTCCCAACAAAATTATGTCCCATTCTTCTCGCTTCTTCTTGAGACAACATAATTACTTTTATAGCACCTTCCGTAAATTTTTCAAACATCGAAAATTCCTTATATAACTAATTAATTGACTGTCTTAGCAGTTGAAAACATAAATAAATTTTTATTCATTTTAAAATTAAATTTGTTTTTAAAACTTCTAAAACGGGAAGCTATTCACATTAAAAATTATTTTTTTCTCCAAATTTGTTGCTCAATTCCATATAATCCTATTATACTAAAAAAAACTGAAAATTTCATTAAAAATTTCGGTGGTATGGCCAAGTGGTAAGGCAGTGGATTGCAAATCCTCGATCCCCAGTTCGAATCTGGGTGCCGCCTTATAAATTTAATCTTTACTATTGCTTTATAGTAGCTTTTAAACTAAAATAACGAAGTATACCTTATGGGGACGTGGTGGAATTGGTAGACACGACGGACTTAAAATCCGTTGCCTAGTGATAGAGCGTGAGGGTTCAAGTCCCTCTGTCCCCAGATATTAAAGATATAGAAATAGTTTAAATCATTTTAATTGGAAAGAAAATATAGAAAAAAAAATTTATGAGTTGAAGAATTATTAATATTAAAGACTTCATTTATTAAAGTTTAGGTTTTATTTTTCAAACAGAATTATATGTGTGATGATTGTTTTGGATAAAAGTTTCTACCCTAACTATTTTTAGCAAATAGTAATATTTTATATTTTGTTTATTTGTTTATATATATATATATCATTTTATTCGATTTTGATATATTGATATTAATGTATTTAATATCAATATATCAAAATCGAATAAAATTTGAATTAACCTACACAAATTTTATATAAAACCCCTGAAGGTAAATCTGGTTCTGATAATAAATCGATGATATCTATATTTGGATCATAAAAAATATCTAAAATTCGTCGGTGAACACGAACTTCAAAATGTTCTCTTGAATCTTTATCTACATGTGGTGATCTTAACACACAGTAAATACGTTTATTTGTTGGTAAAGGTATTAAGCCAACAGAATTCAAAGGATTTAATTGAATAGTGTCCATTATTTTACGACATGATAACGTTAAAAGTTCATGATTAAATGATTCTAATCGTACTCTAATCTTCTCATTCGGTTGATTTTCCATAAATCTATTTAATTATTTAACAATTTTAGAAACAACTCCAGCCCCAATTGTTCGGCCCCCTTCACGGATTGCAAATCGCATACCATCTTCAATTGCAACTGGGTAAATTAATTCAGTAGTCATTTTAATACGATCACCTGGCATTACCATTTCTAAAATTGATCCATCATCAGCTGTAAATTGTTTAATTGATCCAGTTACATCCGTAGTTCGTACATAAAATTGTGGACGGTAACCTGTAAAGAATGGAGTACTACGTCCTCCTTCATCTTTTGTTAAAACATATACTTCAGCTTCGAAAATTGTATGTGGAGTAATCGTCCCAGGTTTAGATAATACCATACCACGTTCAATATTTTCACGTGTAACACCTCGTAATAAGATTCCGCAATTGTCACCAGCAAACCCTTCATCTAAAGTTTTTTGGAACATTTCAATACCTGTAATAGTTGTTGTTTGAGTAGCTTCAATTCCAACTATTTCAACGTTGTCTCCAACTTTAACTACACCTCTTTCAATACGTCCTGTTGCTACAGTACCACGACCAGTAATTGAGAATACATCTTCAATTGCCATTAAGAATGTTTTTTCAGTATCGCGGACAGGGGTTGGGATATATTCATCAATTGCATCCATTAAAGCATAAATTTTATCAACCCATGGATTGTCGCCACGACGAATATCCGGATTTGATGAAATTGCTTCAATTGCTTGTAATGCAGATCCAAGACAAATCGGGATTTCTTCACCTGGGAAATTATATTCTGTAAGTAATTCGCGAACTTCTAATTCAATTAATTCTAAAAGCTCAGCATCATCGACTTGATCTTCTTTATTTAAGAAAACAACAATATCTGGAACACCAACTTGTTTTGATAATAAAATATGTTCACGAGTTTGAGGCATTGGTCCATCCGCAGCTGAAACAACTAAAATGGCACCATCCATTTGAGCAGCACCAGTAATCATATTTTTTACATAATCCGCGTGACCCGGACAATCAACGTGAGCGTAGTGACGATTTTCTGTTTCATATTCAACGTGAGCTGTATTAATAGTAATACCACGTGCTCGTTCTTCTGGTGCGCCATCAATATCTGAGTAGGCTTTAGCTGATGCGTATCCTTCTAAAGCTAAAGTAGCTGTAATCGCAGCTGTTAATGTTGTTTTTCCATGATCAACATGTCCAATTGTTCCAATATTAACATGCGGTTTTGTACGTTCAAATTTTTCACGTGCCATTTGAAAAGTTCCTTCAATTTAAATTTTTATAATAATAAGCTTTTAGCGAGAATTTATAAATCACCGTTAAAATTAATATCTGAAATGAGCAAATGCTTTATTAGCATCAGCCATTTTATGTGTTTCTTCTTTCTTTTTAATAGTATTACCTATATCATTCGCCGTGTCAATAATTTCATTTGCTAATTTAATTGACATTGTTCTACCAACTCGTTGTCTTGAATATTGAATAATCCATCTTAATGATAGATTCGTTGCCCGAAATGAGCTAACTTCAATGGGGACTTGGTATGTAGAACCACCAATTCTTCGAGCTTTTACTTCAACAATCGGGCTTGCATTTTTTACAGCTTTTTCAAAAACAACTAATGGATCTTCATTCGTTTTTGTTTTAATAATTTCAAATGCTTTATTAACAATATTTTGTGCTAGGGTTTTTTTGCCAGCTTTCAAGATTCGATTAATTAATAAGCTGACTAAGTAACTATTATATGTAGAATCGGGTTCGGGGAATCTTTTTTTTGCAATATTACGACGAGACATAAAATTTAATAATTAAAAAGTAATATGTTGTTTTAAATAATTTGATTTTTATATAATAAATAAAATGAGGGCTAATAAAAATAATTATTTATCTGTTTTTGGTTTTTTAACTCCATACTTTGAACGACCTTGAGTTCTATCTTTAACTCCACCGCTATCTAATGCTCCTCTAACAATATGGTATCGTACTCCAGGTAAATCTTTTACTCGACCACCACGTATTAAAACAACCGAGTGTTCTTGTAAATTATGACCAATACCTGGGATATATGCTGTAACTTCAAATCCAGATGTTAATCGAACTCGCGCTACTTTTCGAATCGCAGAGTTAGGTTTTTTAGGAGTTGTTGTGTAAACACGTGTACAAACACCTCGACGTTGTGGGCAACTCACAAGAGCAGGGCATTTAGTTTTTTTCTTAATTTGTATTCGTCTAGAACGAACTAATTGTTGGATAGTTGGCATATTTTTAAAAGTAATTAGTAAATAGAAATTATTTCGGATATCTGGAAATTGCTATTCGTCTGTTGATGTTAATTGATACTTCTTCATAAATCTTTCAACACGTCCTTCACTATCAACAATTATTTGTGATTTAGTATAAAATGGATGATTTGCTAACCAAACATCAATTTGTAATTGACTTTTTGTTGAACCTACATAACAAAGCGGCTTTCCATCACATAAAATTGGAGTATTTTTAAACCATGTAGGATGAATATCAGATTTTGGCATATTTTAAAATTTATTAACGTTTTGAATATTGTGGTGCTTTTCTTGCTTTTCGTAAACCATATTTTTTTCGTTCTTTGATTCTAGCATCTCGAGTTAAAAGACCAAGAGGTTTTAAAATCGTACGGTTTTGTTTTTCCATTTGACAAAGTAATCTTGCAACTCCAAGCTGAATAGCTTCTGTTTGACCAGTAAGACCACCGCCTTTCACTAATGCAATAATATCGAATTGTTTGTCTAAGTTTAATTTTTCTAACGGAATCCAGATATTACTTAAATAAGTAGTATTGTATTGTAAGTATTTTTCACCTGGTGTCTTATTAATAATAAGATTACCTTGTCCAGGAATTATAAAAACTCGAGCAACAGCTCGTTTTCGTTTTCCAAGACCTATTGCAGATTTTTGAAAAATTGATCCCAAATTATTAGTCATAAAAATTTTATATATCGTTATTATAATTAAAAAACTCAAACTGATCAAGATTTAATTCTATAGGGTTTTGTGCTATATGAGGATGATTTGGACCTTCATATATTTTTAATCGTTTCACTAGATTTTTTTCGGCATAACCATTAGGCATCATACAACGTATAGAACGCTCTATAATTTGTTGTGGTAAATTGTTTAATACTTGTTTCAAAGAACTACCTGGTCGACCTGGGCAATAAACATGGAATTTTCTAAAATCACTTGTACCACCAAGAGTTAAGGCTTCTGCATTTATTAAAATTATACAATCGCCAATGTCTAATGCAGGATGGTAATATGGTTTTACTTTACCTGTTAATAAAGGAACAATAGTAGATAATAGTCGTCCTAATTTTTGATTTTGACAATCAATTACATACCATTTTCTTTTGGTAGAATTTGAATCCGGGATAAATGTTTCATTCATAGATTATTAATTAATAAAATAAAATAACTAATTACTGCAAAATTATTCCTAATTTATTTTTAAGAGTAGCAAAAACTTCATCTGCAGATTTTCTACCAAAGTTTTTTAATTCTTGCAGTTTTTCAGGAGAATATTGTAATAAATCTCCTATTGTATTGATTTGTGCTCGTTTTAAACAATTATAAGCTCTAACAGATAATTGCAATTCTTCAATTGTTATATTTATATGTGGGTTTACTGGAATTAATGACACCTTTTGCTCTGAATTTACAACTTCTTGAGTCGAATTGTTTTCAATTAAGATATTAAAAAAATCAATAATAAATTTAGAAGCGGAAAAAACCGCTTCATCAGGTGAAATACTTCCATTTGTCCAAACATCTAAAAATAATCGTTCTGTTATATAGTTAGAATTATCATAAACATTTTCGATTTTAAAATCTACTTTTTGAACTGGCATAAAAATAGCATCAGTTTGTAGAAAATCTTGTGATTTACTATAAAATGCCTGATTTGCTAACTTATAACCTATTCCATATTCAAATTTAAATTCGATTTCAAGAACATTTGACGTTGAAATTGTTGCTATATAATGATTTGGATTTACAATTTCTAAATCTGTAGGTACTTCAATTGAGTCAGCTGTAACAACTGCAGGTCCTTGAACTTTTAATCGTCCAAATTGAGGATCTTTCGTTTTATTTTTTAAAATGACTCCTTTTAAGTTTAAGAGTATTTCTAAAATATCTTCTCGTACCCCAGAAATTATTGAAAATTCATCTTTTACCCCAGCAATACGAATCGCTGTGATTGTAGTCCCCCCTAAATCAGATAGTAAAACTCTTCTTAAAAGATTCCCAATCGTTATTCCTTGACCTGGTTGTAATGGATTAATTAAAAACTGTCCATACAAACTACCTGATTCACTTTTCTCTGACTTAAGACACTTTATAGAAAGAGTATTTCGATCCATATTTTAAATTAGTTTAAAATTGTTAAAAATATAAATTTTTAAACACGTCTACGCTTTGGTGGTCGACAACCATTGTGTGGTACCGGCGTAATATCTTGTATTGCGGTGATCTCAAAACCAGCTCCTTGAATTGATCTAATAGCCGTTTCACGTCCTGCTCCTTGACCTTTTACAAAGATCTCAACACTTTTCATTCCTGTACCTAAAGCATCTAAGGCCGCTTTCTCTGCTGCGGTTTGAGCAGCAAAAGGAGTACTTTTTCGTGCTCCTTTAAATCCTGAACTACCTGCCGATGCCCACGAAATAGTATCACCAGTTAAATTTGTAATTGTTACAATTGTATTATTAAAAGTTGATTGAATATGAACAACTCCATTAATATAACTATTTTTATTTTTTTTACCCAACGATTTTCTAATTTTTTGTGCCATATTAAATAGAATTTAAAATTATTATAGTTTGAATATTATTTTTTCTTACCGGTCACGGTCTTTTTAGAACCACGTTTAGAACGTGCATTTGTTCGAGTTCGTTGACCACGCACAGGTAAACTATTTCTATGACGTTTACCTCTAAAACAATTAATCTCGTTTAATCGTTTTATATTTAAACCATTAAAACGACGAAGATCTCCTTCTAACTTTAAATTAAAATTTTCTAATGTATCACGTAAAGCAATTGTTTCTTCTGTTGTTAAATCGTCTGTTCGAGTTTCCGAACTTATCTTTGCTAATTCAATAATTTTTTTTGCTGATTCAAGACCAATTCCATGGATATACGTTAAAGCATATGCAATTCTCTTATTTCTTGGTAAATCAACACCGATTAATCTTACCACTTAATTAACTCCTTTAATTATTAACCTTGACGTTGTTTATGTTTGGGATTTGGACAAATTACTAAAATCTTTCCATGTCTTTTAATCACACGGCATTTATCACACATTTTCTTTACTGAAGGACGAACTTTCATTTTAATATCACTTGTAAATGAATAAATAATTTTTTTAACTGCTTAATCAAACATATCATTGTAAATATTCGTAAGCAGGATACTACGTATTTCTCTAGTAATATCTAGGATTACACCAACTAAAATTAATAGAGATGTTGTTCCTAAACCATTAAAACTAGAAATATGTAAAAGAGCTTCAATGATATTAGGTAGTGTTGCTAACATAGCAAGCATAATTGCACCTAAAAACGTTACTCGTTTCATTATTTGTTTTAAATAAAAAGTGGTTGCTACTCCAGGTCGAATTCCTGGAATACTTACAGCCATTTTCTGTAATTGATCCGAAATATCTTTCGGATTTAAAACAATTGTTGAATAAAATGAACTAAATGTTAAAATTAATACAAAGTAACTAACCCAATACAAAATCTTAGATGATTTAAGAAAAACAGGAAGTGTTATTAATGGTAATAAGCCTAAATTACTTATGTAATTTGGTAATACCAATACTGCTGTTGTTAAAATAATTGGCATTACTCCTGCTTGATTAAAACGTAAAGGAATATAATTATTTTCTGGTAATGTGGAATATTTTGAAGGTAACTGTGTTAATTGTTTTGAAGAAATTAATGGAACAATTCGTGCACCTTCTTGTAATAAAACAATTCCATATATTGCAACAAAAAATAATAAACCAATAACTAACCAAGATTGTGAAGTTAACTGTTCACTATTTTCTGTTATTAACTTTTTACTAAGATTAGGGAGACTTGATACTATATTAGTATATATAAGTAAAGAAGCTCCGTTTCCGAGACCATACTCAGTGATTAATTCACTTAACCATAGAACGATCATAGCGCCGGTCGTTAACCAGATAACAATTTCAATTGCTAGACCAATATTCCAGTCAAATAAAGCACGTTTTAAATAAAATGCTATACTTAAACTTTGAATAATAGCCCAGCCTAACGTAATTGCACGTGTTAAACGAGTAATTTTTCTTTGTCCTTCTGTTCCTCCTTCTTTCTGTAATTTCGAAATACTTGGGAACAGACTGACAAGTAATTGTATTATTATTGACGCATTTATGTAAGGAAATATATTTAAAGTAAATAACCCAATGACAAAAGTGTCATTTCCTGAAAATGTACTAACTAAACTTTTTGTAACTGGGTGTTGTTGAATATAAAATGCTAGATGCCCATGATTGATTCCTGGAACCGGAAGAAAAGTTCCTAACCGGATAAATAGTAATATTACTAAACTTAATAAGAGACGCTTTAGTAAGATATTATTATCATCATTTGTCTGTTTCATTTCCATTCTAATATGTCCTAATTTACATAAATTTAAGCTTAATTTAGATCACGTTTTTTTGCAACTTGAGCTTTTGTAGTTAGACTATTTAGTGCTACAATTGATGCTCTAGCATTATTTAATAAATTATTAGAACCTAATTGTTTGGCAATTACGTTTTTAATACCAGCAACTTCTAAAACGGTTCTAACTGCTCCACCTGCTATAACTCCTGAACCTTCTATTGAAGGTCGCATTATAAGCTTACAAGCTCCAAAATTCCCTATAACTTTATGAGGAATACTTAATGATTTTGTAATAGGAATTTTAATTAAATTTTTTCTTCCATCAGTTTTAGCTTTTTTAAAAGCGTTAACTACATCATCAGCTTTAGCTACTCCTACTCCTACTTGACCATTTTCATCTCCAACAACAACAATTGCGCGGAAGCTTAATTTTTTCCCACCTTTTGTTACTTTTGAAACACGACTAATTTTTATTAATCGTTCAACAAATTTTGATTTAGGTAAAGGATTATTTCGTCGTGGATTTTTTTTTGCTTTATTAGCTTCTCTTAAATCAGTACTCATAAAATTTATTAAACTTATAATTATAGGTTTTTAAAGTTTTTAATTAAAACTGTAAACCGCCTGCTCGTGCTCCATCAGCCAAAGCTTTTACACGTCCATGATATAGATAGGGACCACGATCAAATACAATTTTAGTAATGTTTTTCTTTAAACTTAATTCTGCTAATTTTTTTCCCATAAGTTGAGATGCATTACAAGTTCTACCATTTGCCATTTCAAGTTTAATTTCTCTATCTAAAGTAGAGCACGTTACAAGAGTATTTGAAGTTGTATCATCAATCAATTGTGCATAGATATTTTCATTCGAACGATAAACCGATAATCTTGGTCGTTCTAATGTACCTTTAACTGATCCGCGTAAAGTATCACGTTTTAATTTTTTATATTTTTCAGGTTTTAACTTTTTATTTTTATTTTTAAGTTTCCATAACGCTCTTTTCGAAAATTTCATAAGTCTAATTTTTTTAATTCTAATTTCTTTAAGATTTTGACAAATTACTGGACGTTATTTTTTCCCAGATTTTCCAGCCTTACGTTTTATAATTTCTCCTTGATAAATAATACCTTTTCCTTTATAAGGCTCCGGTGGTCGCCATGATCTTACATTGGCAGCAAATAATCCTAGGCGTTCTTTATCACAAGCTTTCAAATTAATAGTTGTATTTTGTACAACTTCTACAGAAATTTCTTCTGGAATATCCATTTTAACTGGATGACTATAACCTAAATTTAAAGTTAGACATTTACCTTGTACTGCAGCCCGGTAACCCACGCCTTGTAAATTAAGGGTTAATGTAAACTGTTCAGATACACCTATAACCATATTATTGATTAAAGATCGGTATAGACCATGCAAAGCGCGCGTTGTTCTTGCTTCATTTTTTACACTCACAATCAGAGATCCATCATTTTCTTTAATCCCTAAAACTTCAGGGAGTTTATTTTCTAATGTTCCGAATTTACCTTTAACTGTAATGTTTGGACCATCACAAGTAACTGCAACATTCTCTGGGACCTTGATTGGCAATTTTCCGATACGTGACATATTATATAATTACTCCAATTACCAAATATAACATAAGACTTCACCACCAATTCCTAGTTCTTTTGCCTTTAAGTTTGTCATTACTCCTTTTGATGTTGAAATAATTGCAATACCTAAATTATTTAAAACTTTTGGTAGTTTTTTAGAATTCGCATAAACCCGTAAACCAGGTTTACTTACTCGTTGAAGATTAGCAATAACAGGCTCACGAGATTTTTCGACATATTTTAATGAAAGAAGTAAATATTTTTTTAACCCTTCATTATAAATTTCAAAATCTTGTATAAAGCCTTCCTCTTTAAGAATTGAAGAAATAGCAATTGACATTTTTGTAGCTGGAATTTCTACAATTTGATGTTTAACCATATGTGCATTTCTAATTCTAGTTAACATATCTGAAATAGTATCTGTTACTACCATTATTTCCTTAATATAATTTCTTATTATCTATTATTCTTGTGACCAGCGTTTTCGTTTTAAGTGTTTTTTTCGATCCCAGACTTGACTTACTTCAGAAAAAGACGAATATTTTTCATAGTTACCGCAATCGTTTAATGGGAATCGTAAAAACTCAAATAAAATTATTCCGTTTAAAACTTTATGAATTGAAGTTGATCGTGACTTTGGAGACGAATTCGACATAACAATTGTAATACTGAATCCTTGTGTTTGATCTACATCTTCATATTCAATTTCTGGGAAGATTAATTGTTCTTTAAGTCCTAATGTATAATTCCCGGCTTTATCAAAACTTCTTACTGATAAACCACGAAAATCACGAATTTGTGCAAAGGTAAAAAAGATAAGTTTTGTAATAAAACTATACATTTTTTCTCCTCTTAGAGTAACACTTAAGCCTAGTTCCATATCTTCACGGATCTTAAACCCAGCAATAGCTTTCTTAGATCGAGTGATTACTGGTTTTTGACCTGTAATGGCCGTGAATTCTTGAATACTTTTTTTTAAAATATTACTATTTTGTGCTGCTAATCCTAATCCTCGATTTATTTGAATTTTTTTAAGTTTAGGAATTGTATGTGGATTTCCAAACATAGTTGGATGATTTTTTCTTAAAACTGGTTTAAATCCTTCTTGATACTCAGTTTTTAGATCTTCAAGTAATCGATGAATTTCAGCGATTTCGTCTAAAGAATTTTGATTAAGCATATTATGACAACTCTTTTAAATTTAATTTTACATTGGAATGATGAATCGGTGCTTCAATTCGAATAATTTCACCTACTTTTGTATCATCTTCAGGTTGACAATGTTTTATTTTAACATTAATACCTTTAACTAAAATTTTTCCAGTTCCTGGATAGATTTTTGTTACTTCCCCTGTTTTATTCTTATCAAAGCCTGAAATAATTTTTACATTATCACCAATTTTAATATGTACTTTTTGTTTTGTTTTTACCACTTATAAAACCTCCGGTGCTAAAGAAACAATTTTTGAGAAATTTTTGTCACGAATTTCGCGGGCTACAGGACCGAATACACGAGTACCACGTGGGTTATTATCTAAATTCACAATCACAGCAGCATTATCATCAAATCTAATGTACATACCGTCTTGTCTGCGGATTGTTTTACATGTTCTTACTACGATAGCTCTAACAATATCAGAACGTTTAATTGGCATATTTGGAACAGCCTCTTTAACAACTCCGATAATTGTATCACCAATTTTTGCATATTTTTTATTACCACCTAAGATTCGAATACACATAATTTTTCGAGCGCCCGTGTTATCAGCAACTGTCAATATTGTTTGGGGATAGATCATAAAATTAAACTTTAACTAATTAACGATGATTTTGAAATAATTCTAGCTAATACCCATCGTTTTCGTTTACTTAATGGGCGACATTCTTGAACTAACACTTGGTCACCAATGTTACATTCACTCATTTCATCATGAGCTAAATATTTTTTTGTTTTGACCATAGTTTTTGAATAAATAGGATGTGAATAGCGATTTTCAACTTTCACTACAATTGTTTTTTGCATTTTATTACTAACTACAATACCAATTCTTTCTTTTACTGGCATTTAAAACTCCTTAAATTATTAAGTTTATATTTTTCTATTCTGAAAAATTTCCTATCATATAGTTATGTTTTTTTATTAATACATTTATAGTATTACTACGTTTTTGTTCAATTGCATCTAATCGTAAAGTTAGAAGAGTTTTTAATTGAGCTAAACGACGTTTTGCGTATTTAATTTCATGTGACTTATATGATTGACGAGTAGTTGCCCGTTTAAATCGTAAATTGAATAGTTCTTTTTCTGTTTGTAAAATTTTTTCAGATATTTCACTATTTGAGAGCAATAAAATGTCATTAAATTGAGGTAGACTCATATTTTATTTACTTGTTTCTAATAATAAATTTTGTTTTAATAGGTAATTTGTAAGATGCTAAGCTTAAAGCAGCACGTGCAATTTCTTCTGGAACTGATCCAATTTCAAATAAAATCGTGCCTGGTTTCACAACAGCTACCCAGTAGTCTACACTACCTTTACCTGAACCCATACGTGATTCTGCAGCTCTTGCTGTTACCGATTTATCGGGGAAAATCCGTATCCATAAAGATGCGCCACGCTTCGTATATCTAGTAATAGTTCGTCGAGCTGCTTCAATCTGACGTGAAGTAATCCATGTTGGTTCTAATGCTTGTAATGCGTAATCTCCAAATGAAATTTCATTTCCTCGTGTTGCTTTTCCTTTCATTCGTCCACGATGATATTTTCTGTATTTTGTTCTTTTTGGACTTAACATAATAAATTAGTTTAATAATCTAGAATTTCAATATTATTTTGTTAGAATTTCATTTTTAAATACCCAGACTTTAATGCCTAAGACACCATAAATAGTGTTTGCTTCTTTGGCTACATAATCAATGTCTGCACGTAACGTTTGTAATGGAACTCTACCTTCACGAAGCCATTCACTTCGGGCAATTTCTGCACCATTTAATCGTCCTGAGACTTGGATTTTAATTCCATTAACTTGTTCTTCTTGAGCACTCTGTAAAGCTTCACGCATTGCTCTTTTAAAAGGAATCCGTTGTTCAAGTTGATTTACAATTAAATCAGCCAGAAGAGAAGCATTTAAATTTGCTTTTTCAACTTCTATTATATTAATTGTAAGTTGATAATTAGACGGTAAAACTTTCTTTATATTAATCAATAAAGTTTCAATTCCTATTCCTTTTTCTCCAACTAGTGCTCCTGGTATTCCTGTTTCAATATTTAATTCAATTTGGTTATTTGAACCATTTCGATTAATTTGAACATTTGAAATACTTGCTGTTTTTGCTAATTTTTGAAGATATGTTCGGATTGAGTCATCTTCTTTCAATAATGTAGCATATTGATTAAAATTGGCATACCATGTTGATCTATGCTCTTGCGTAATTCCTAATCTAAATCCCAAAGGATGTGTCTTTTGGCCCACAGAATTAATCCTTTTAATTAAAATACAGTTTATATAGTTACTTATCCAATTGCTTTTACAACGACTGTAATATGACAAGTTGGTTTTAAAATTTTGAATGCTCGGCCTTGTGCACGTGGTCGAATACGTTTCATTTTAGGACCTTCATCAGCGAATACTTCATCAATAATTAGTTTTTTCTTATCTAATCCGTAATTATTTTTTGCATTTGCGGCTACAGAATGAACAACTTGCCATACTGGTCCACCTGCATCATATGGTAAAAATTCTAAAATCATTAATGCTTCTTGATATGATCTTCCGCGAATTTGATTTAATACTCGGCGAACCTTATGAGGCGACATTCTTATGTACTTTGCTACGGCTTTAACTGATTTACTACTAGACATAAAATATTTTCCTTAATATTTTTTAGGTATATTTAAAATTTATAAATTTCTATTATGTAACGTTCTTATTATTTTGGGTTCTCATCGATTCAAATTTTTATTTCTTGAAAATGGTTCAATATTATCCTATTACCAAAGTGGTTCAACTTTCTGAACAGGATGACTTTCGGTAAATGCTAAAGTAATTATCAAAATATTTTTTAATTGACGCTCTTTATTTAAAAACTTATTAAATTTTGATATTTTATTAATAGAAATATCCCAAATCCAAACATTAAAAAAACTTATAGAAAAATTATTTTGAAGAGAAATACACGTCGAATTCAAAATTGATAAAAGTTTATTACGTTCAACACGACTAGCATGTTGATTATAAATTATATCATCGAGGGCATAATAAAAATATTTTCCTTTCCAAGTTTGTAAAATTAATTCTGTAACTGGTGAGATTGCATCTTCATATTCGATGTGAAATTCAATGAGCTGTTGCTCTTCTGGTTCAGGATATGCGATGTATTTTATTGTTACCATGAATTAAAATTATTTTTAACGTTTTGTTTTTCGATCGGTTTTAATATGAGACCTAAATGTACGTGTCGAAACGAATTCGCCTAATTTATGTCCTACTAATTGATCTGAAATAAAAATCGGTACATGTTGTTTTCCATTATAAACGGCTATGGTATGTCCTATCATACTTGGTAAGATTGTAGAAGAACGGGACCACGTTTTTATTACGTCTTTTTTACCAGACGCTGCCATTGTATTAACTTTTTTCAATAAATGATATGCAACAAAAGGTGCTTTTTTTAATGATCTTGACATCTTAGCTAAATTTATTAATTTTTATGTTTGAAAGCTTTTATTTATGAACGTCTACGAAGAACATAAGCATCACTTGATTTTTTCTTTTTTCTTGTTTTCATACCTAATGCAGGTTTTCCCCATGGAGTTAATGGGCGTGTACGACCAATTGGAGCCCGTCCTTCACCACCACCGTGTGGATGATCACATGGATTCATTACTGAACCTCGAACAGTAGGGCGTTTTCCTAACCATCGTGTTCTACCTGCTTTACCACTTTGTACTAAAAATGTGTCGTTATTACCAATTTCTCCAATTGTTGCAAAACATTCTTTACGGATCAATCTGATTTCTTTTGATGGTAAACGTAAAGTTACATAATTTCCTTCTTTTGCTAGTATTTTAGCAGATGTTCCAGCAGCTCTAACAATTTGACCGCCACGGTTTGGAATTAATTCGATATTATGAATTGAAGTACCTAAAGGAATTTCTTCGATTGGTAACGTATTTCCAATTTGTAAAGGAGAACCAGAGCCAGAATGAATTTTATCTCCTACATTTAAATTTTTAGGATGTAAAATATAACGTTTTTCGCCATCTGTGTAATGAATTAATGCTATACGAGCATTTCTGTTCGGATCGTATTCAACAGATGCGACTAAACCCTCTATATTGTATTTATTTCGTCGAAAATCAATTAACCTATAACGTCGTTTATGACCACCACCTCGATGGCGAATAGTAATAACACCTCTATTATTTCGTCCTTTATTTCGGTGATTTTTTCGAATTAACTTTTTTTCTGGTGTAGATTTGGTAATTTCAGTAAAAGCCGATAGTGCGCGATTACGTGTACCGGGTGTATATGATTTATAAAGACGAATACTCATAAATTTAATTAACTTATATATTTCTAATTATCTGCAAATAATTCTATTTTATCACCTGCTGCTAATTTTACAATTGCTTTTTTATAATGTGATTTAACACCTCTTCGGACCATTTTTTTCGGTAAATGACAAGTATTAATTTTAATCACTTTCACATTAAATAAATATTCAATTGTCGCTTTAATTGTAATCTTATCAGATGATGGGTTAACAATAAAACTATATTGATTTTTTTCTAAAAGACGTGTTGCTTTATCAGTAATAATTGGAGATTTTATAATATCTGCACTACTACGATTTAAATATGAAGAATCAACCACAGTAAATCTCCTTTATATTCTGGATTGCTGCTGATGTGCACAAGATTTGTTTTGCTTTAAGCAAACTTAATGTATTTAAATTTGAAGCCAAAATTAGTTCAATATTTTTGATGTTTCGCGTTGATAATTTTAAATTGTTTGTTTTTTCAGAAACAATTATTAGAACCTTTTGTTCTAAATTTATACCACAACGTTCACAAAGTTCAGAAAATGTTTTAGTTTTTGGTACTTCAATGGTATCTTCTAAATTATCAATAATCAAAATATTATTTCGTCTATTATATAATAAAGTCTGTAACGCTAATCTGCGTTCTTTTTTATTTAATTTTAAAACAACATTTTTTGGTTTTGGACCAAAAATAACACCCCCACCTTTCCATAATGGAGAAGAGTTCGATCCTGCTCGAGCTCTACCTGTTCCTTTTTGTTGCCAAGGTTTTCGTCCACCCCCTCGAACTTCACTTCGAGTTTTACTAGATGCTGTTCCTTGTTTTTGAGAAATTTGATGTCTTAAAATATCTTTATGAATTAAATAATTTCCAGAATTTTCAAGGACATTTAACTCTAGCCTGTGTTCATCACTTAGTTTTTGTCCATTTTTATCAAATGAATTATATGTTACAAATTTTTGAACAGTCATATTTTTTTACTATATTGATTTCTTTAATAATAAGAACTATTTTATTCAGAAGGTATAATACTTAATAAATTTCCAGGTTTTCCTGGAACAGATCCTTTTACTATTAAAAGATTATCTTTTTCATTTATTTGAATAACTTTTACTTTTCTGATATTTTTTATTTTATTCCCTAATTGACCTGACATTTTTTTACCAGGTAAAACACGACCTGGTGTTGTTCCCATACCAATGGAACCCGGTGCTCTATGGTTTTTTGAACCATGTGTCATAGGGCCTCTTGTAAAATTATGGCGTTTTTGAAGTCCTGAAAATCCTTTACCAATAGTCTTTCCTCGAACATTAACAAACTTATTATCATTAAGTAAATCAACGTTTAAGATTTGTCCTACTTCAAATTCCTCTGGATTAGTAACGCGAAATTCTTTTAAATATTTTAACGGTTGAATATTTGATTTTTGTAGATGACCTAGTCGTGGTTGAGTCAATGCTTTACTTGAAATATCTCCATAACCTATTTGAATGGCATTATATCCATCATTTAAAACAGTTTTGATCTGCGTTACGACGCATGGACCAATCTTTAAAATTGTGACTGGTATAATATTTCCAGATTCATCGAAAATCTGAGTCATTCCAATTTTATTACCTAATAGACCTAAAGTCATATGATTTTTCTACTCTATTTATATATATATATCAACAGTTATAAGACCAACTAACAAATCATTAAAGAAGATTTTCATAAATTACTTAATAAAACAATTGTAATTGTTAAATTATTTATGAAAATCTAAATAATTCAAGATTATTTGTCTATATATATTAAATAAACAAGTTTATAAAAAAACTATAATACGGTTATTCAAGTTATTATATCAAATCCAAAATTAGTTATAAATTAAAAAAAAAGTAATCAAAAATATAAGGAATAAAATGGGAAAAGTTGTAGGTATAGATTTAGGAACAACAAATTCAGTAGTAGCTGCCATTGAAGGTGGGCAACCTACTGTTATAATAAATGCTGAAGGATTAAGAACTACACCATCAATAGTAGCATACACAAAAAAAAAAGAATTATTAGTTGGACAAATAGCAAAACGTCAAGCTGTTATTAATCCTGAAAATACATTCTTTTCTGTAAAGCGATTTATTGGATCAAAAGAAGCTGAAATTTCAGCAGAAGCAAAAGAATTGCCATATAAAGTAGACAAAGATAAAAATGGCAATATTAAAATTAAATGTTCATCTTTAGATAAAGAATTTAGTCCAGAAGAAATTTCAGCACAAGTATTACGAAAATTAATTAATGATGCTACGAGTTATTTAGGACAAGAAGTTACTCAAGCTGTTATTACTGTTCCAGCGTATTTTAATGATTCTCAACGTCAAGCAACGATGGATGCAGGAAAAATTGCTGGAGTTGAAGTATTAAGAATTATTAATGAACCGACAGCAGCTTCTCTAGCATATGGGTTAGATAAGAAACAAAATGAAACCATTTTAGTTTTTGATTTAGGTGGTGGAACCTTTGACGTTTCTATTTTAGAAGTTGGAGATGGTATTTTTGAAGTTTTATCAACTGCAGGTGATACAAATCTAGGGGGCGATGATTTTGATAAAGTTTTAGTAACATGGTTGGTTAAGGAATTCGAAGAACGTGAAAATATAAATTTAACAAAAGATATCCAAGCATTACAACGTTTGACAGAAGCGGCAGAGAAAGCAAAAATGGAATTATCAACGGTTGAAAAAACAACTATCCATTTACCATTTATTACCGCAGATGCAACAGGACCAAAACATATTGAAAGAGAATTAACACGTGAAACTTTTGAACAACTTTGCAAAAATTTAATTGATCGTTGTAGAATTCCAGTAGAAAAAGCATTAAATGACGCTCGACTTGATAAATCTGATATAGATGAAGTTGTATTAGTTGGTGGTTCAACAAGAATTCCAGCAATTCAAGAATTAGTTGAATCATTAACAAATAAAAAGCCAAACCAATCTGTAAATCCCGACGAAGTAGTTGCAATTGGAGCAGCAATTCAAGCAGGAATTTTAGCAGGTGAAGTTAAAGATATCTTATTATTAGATGTTACACCTTTATCACTAGGAGTTGAAACATTAGGTGGAGTAATGACAAAAATTATTGCTCGAAATACAACGATTCCAGTTAAAAAATCTGAAATGTTTTCAACAGCCGTAGATAATCAAGCAAATGTGGAAATTCACGTTTTACAAGGTGAACGAGAATTGGTTAGTGGTAATAAAAGTTTAGGAAATTTCCGATTAGACGGTATCCCACAAGCAGACCGAGGAGTACCACAAATTGAAGTAACATTTGATATTGATGTTGACGGACTATTATCAGTTAAAGCAAGAGAAGTTGAAACAGGTGTAGAACAATCTGTAACAATTCAAGGTGCGTCTAATTTGGATGAAAAAGAAGTAGAAGATATGTTAATGGAAGCAGAAAAATATGCTTCAGTTGATCAAGAAAAACGAGAAAATATTGAAGTAAAGAATCAAGCAGAAACATTATGTTTTGAAGCTGAGAAGGAACTTTCAAGTTTCCAATCAAGTATTTCAGATGAACAAAAAGAAAATACAACTAAATTAATTGAAAACATAAGAGAAAATATTAAATCAGAAAATTACGAATCTTTAAAATTATTAGTTGAAGAACTAAAAACTAGTATGAAAGATATGATTGAAGCAAAAACAATGAACGATAATCAAAATGGTTCAGATCCAATGTCGAATTTAAATGATTTATAATATTTTTTATCTCTTAAACTTAAACGAATTTTATTATTCGTTTAAGTTTTCTGGTTCATCTACAATTATACACTCCGTTGTTAAAATCATACTAGCAATCGATGTTGCATTTTGTAAACCAGAACGAGTTACTTTAGCAGGATCAACAATACCTTCTTCATACATATTACCAAACGTATTTTTTGCCGCATTATAACCAATTTCAAATTCTTGTTGCTGAACTTCTTCAATAATAACTGGCCCATTTATACCAGCATTTTCTGAAATTCGTCGTAATGGTGCAACAATGGCTCTTGAAATAATCATTGCTCCAATAAGTTCATCTTCTCTTAAATTATTTTTTGCCCACGTTAATACATTCTCTGATAAATGTGCTAAAGTTGCTCCACCACCAGGAACAATACCTTCTTCAACAGCTGCACGTGTAGCGTTAATAGCATCTTCAAGTCTTAATTTTTTATCTTTCATTTCGGTTTCTGTAACTGCACCAACTCTTATAACAGCGATTCCACCTGATAATTTTGCAATCCGATCTTGAATTTTTTCTTTTTCATAACCCGTATCGACTAAATTAATTTGTTTTCGAAGTTGTTCACATCGACCTTTAATTTGATCAATTTCTAATCCATCTCCAACAATGGTTGTTGTGTCTTTGGTTACAATAATACGTCTAGCTTGACCTAATAAATTAATTTGGATATTTTCAAGACTTAACCCAGCATCTTTTGTAATTACAGTACCACCTGTTAAAACAGCAATATCTTGTAACATTAATTTTCGTAATTCACCAAACCCCGGCGCTCTAATTGCAACAACATTAACAATACCACGTAACTTATTTAAAATTAATGTCGCTAAAGCTTCTTTCTCAACATCTTCAGCAATAATAAGTAAAGGACGTTTTGTTTTTGTTATTTGTTCTAAAATTGGTAATAAATCTTGCTGGACTAATGTAATTCGTTTATCAGTTAATAGAATAAATGGATTTTCATATGAAGTTTCCATTTTATCTGTATTTGTAATAAAATATGGTGAAATGAATCCTTTTTCTATTTTCATTCCTTCGGTTATTTCCAATTCGGTAATAATACCTTTTCCTTCTTCTAATGAAATAACCCCGTCTTTTCCGACTTTATCCAAAGCATCGGCAATTAATGACCCAATTACTTCATCATTTCCTGCCGAAATTGATGCGACTTGCTGAATAGATTGAATATCTTCAACCGGTTGAGCATATTCATTTATTTGCGTTACTAAATACTGTGTTGCCTTTTCCATCCCCAATTTAAGCGAAATAGGATTAGCTCCTGCTGCTACGTTCTTTAATCCTTCTTTAACCATCGCATAAGCTAGAACAGTGGCTGTTGTTGTTCCATCGCCGGCTACATCATTTGTTTTTGCAGCAGCTTGACGAATTAAAGAAACACCAGTATTTTCAATATGATCTTCTAAATTAATTTCTTTTGCGATTGTTACACCATCATTTACAATTTGAGGAGAACCATAAGATTTTTCTAAAACAACATTTCGTCCTTTAGGCCCTAATGTCACAGAAACTGCTTCAACCATTATTTCCATACCTCTTTCTAATGCTCGTCTTGCATTATCTTGATATAAAATTTTTTTTGCCATACTAAAAGTTTTATTTAATTATTAATTTAATAAAAGAATATTTTAAATTTTACTATAAATTAAAGAATAATCATTTTGCAAGCCAAAAATTCGATTCTTTTAATTTTGTTTATAAAAGCTTTACTAAATTGAATAGTTAATACTATTATTAATATATGTAATACAGTTTGGGCTTGTAGCTCAGTGGACTAGAGCACGTGGCTACGAACTACGGTGTCAGGGGTTCGAATCCCTTCTTGCCCAATAACTAGAATATTTAATTTATATAAGTAATATATATATATATATATTACTTTCTTGTAACTGTGTTACAAATTTGGGGTGTCGCCAAGTGGTAAGGCTGTGGACTTTGACTCCGCCATTCGCAGGTTCGAATCCTGCCACCCCAGTTAAATCATTTTTACCTGATAACATCATAAATTTATATTATTATAATTTTTTTTTAATATTTAAGAGGAGATTTATATGAATGCTACAATACAATTTATAAAAGGGTTAGATGAAAAAACATTACCAAATGTGCGGTTAACACGTTCTCGTGATGGAAGTACTGGAACAGCAACATTTCGTTTTAAAAACCCTAATATATTAGACAAAAGTACTGCTAAAGAAGGTGAGATTACTGGTATGTATTTAATGGATGAAGAAGGTATATTAGAAACACGTGATGTTAATGCTAGATTTATAAATGGCAAGCCTGAAGTAGTCGAGTCTATTTATATAATGAAAAGTCCGGAGGCTTGGGACCGTTTTATGAGATTTATGGAACGCTACGGAGAAATTAATGGACTTGTTTTTACCAAAGCAAGTTAAAAATTAAGAATATTTATTATTATTTATAAAAAAACTTTTAGATAATTCTATATAAGTTATAGAATTACCCTCCACCTACTATTGTTACAATTTCAATTTTATCATTATCGCCAATTGTGATTTTGTTCCAATTTGTTTTCGAACAAATAAAATTATTATATTCTAAAACAAATAAAGAAGAATTATAATTGAAATATGAAATTATATCAAAAAGTGTCTGAGACTTATAAATATAATATTCTTGACCATTCAGAAAAAAAGTTTTTTTCCATTGTACGTTATTCATTTAATTTTGTATTATTAAATAAATTATTTATAAATAAACTGGACTTAATCTTATAGAACTTGATAGAATTATACTATATATAATTTGGCGGGTGTGGCCAAGTGGTTAAGGCAGTGGGTTGTGGTTCCACCATTCGCCGGTTCAAGTCCGGTCATTCGCCCTATTTATTACTTAAACTTATTTAAGAAAAAACAATTCAAAATAAAAATTACATTATAAATTATGTCACGGTATCGCGGACCTAAATTACGAATTACTCGACGTTTAGGAACATTACCTGGTTTAACACAAAAATCGTCAAAAAAACAAGGTCGACCAGGAAAACCTAATGAAGATAATAACAAAAAATTAACGGAATATGGTTTAAGATTGGAAGAAAAGCAGAAATTAAAATTTAATTATGGCCTAACAGAAGGTCAATTATTTAGGTATATAAAAGAAGCTAGAAGACGAGAAGGTGTTACTGGATTAATTTTATTACAGTTATTAGAAACAAGATTAGATACAATTTGTTTTGTATTAGGATTTGCTCCAACAATTGCAAGTGCACGTCAGCTAGTTAACCATGGACATGTAACAGTTAATGGGAAAGTTATTAGTATTCCAAGTTTTCAATGTCGCATTAATGATGTTATTGGAAGTAAACCCAAATCAAGTTCAAAAAATCTGATAGAAAATAATCTTAAAAGTAGTCGTCTTGCTGAATACCCAACGCATTTAGAATTTGATAAGACAAAATTAGAAGGAACTGTAAAAAATTATTGTGAACGTTCAGAATTATTACTAGAATTAGACGAATTATTAGTTATTGAGTATTACTCACGTCGCTAAAACCTAATTATTAAAAATATAAATTAAATAAAGATATAACAAATTTAGAATTATGTTAAAATTAAGATTAAAACGAAGTGGCCGAAAAAGACAACCTTCTTACCGTTTAGTTGTTATGGAAAATACTAGTAGAAGAGATGGACGTCCTGTTGAACAAGTTGGTTACTATAATCCTATTACGAAGCAATCTAATTTTGATGTTGTTAAGATTCAAAAATGGTTAGACTGTGGTGTAAAACCTACCGAAACAGTAGCTGCTTTATTAATGAAAGCAAAGATTCTTCAGGCATAAGTCTATTAGAACTTAAAAGAATATATTTGAATATATTCTTTTAAGTTCTAATAGACTTATGCCTGAAGAATTATAGACCCAAAATTATTAATCAAGTATTATAATATATAGTATAAACTTAATTAATTTGAAAAAATCAAATAAAATGTCACATTTTACAAATATTAAAACTCATTTTCAAAATTTATCTTATTTAGAAAAAGCATTAAGAAAATTAAATTTAAAATATGAGCAACAAAAAATCTCTATAAATAGTAAAGATTCTTCATTTTCTAATCCCTCTAATTCAAAATTAGTAATTTCACAATCTAATGGCTCTAATTTAGAGTTTTCTTGGAATGGACAAGAATACGAATTAATTGTTGATCGAGATTTTTGGCAACAATCATGCTCTATAAATACCTTTGTTGATCAAATTGCTCAAAAATATGCAGGAGAAGTGATTATTGGTGAAAGTCAAAAAATTGGATTCCAACCTGTTAATTATAAACAAAACATAGATAAATCGAATACTCTTATTTTACAACGTTATACATTAGGTGTTATGTGATGAAATATTTAGTTAAAGTATTAGTAACTTAATATCAAATATTTTTACACTCACAATTAAGAAGAACTGAATGTCTAATTCACGTAAAAAAAAGATTTTGAATCACCTTAGTAAAGTTGGTATGAGTATGCTTTCTGTTAGTTTCTTATTGGGATCATCCCCAGCATCAGCAATTGATTCTGCTGATGCAGCAGCTCAGGCTGTAGCTTCTAAAGGTGGAAAAGAAGCTTTAAATATGGCACTTAAGATTGCCGGAAGTAAGCCAGCATTGTCAGTTGCTGCAGGTATTACGTGTATAGCGTGTGTACCAGTAGCTGGTGTTGTAGCCAGCCCGGGTCTATGTATCGCCTGTGGGATTTTAATAGCTAAAACCTTAGGTTAATATATGACTGGGATTTCTTTTGATTCCGAAGATTTAAAGGTAGATTATTTAAGTTTGAATTTACGATTTAATGATCTTGAACAAATTAAGGGAATTGCCGATTTTTTAGCGAATACCTTCGATTGTAGAAGTACTTTATACGATCAGTCAAGTAAAAAACGACATCTCTTAATTGAAAACAACAGATGTCAGGTTTTACTTGTTAAGAACTCAGTCTTTATACTTACTAAAAATAACTTTATTCTAAATTAAAAATTATGAAAGTTACTTTCAACATGGATCGTTATAAAGAATTGTTAGAAAAAGAAAGTCGTTTAAATAAACAAAACAACTCATTAATCTTTGAAAATAAAGATGAGTTTTAATAATTTTACAAAAAGCATAGCACACTACAATAATATTTGTGAGCTGTGACTTAGAATAAATGTCCTAAATTATGCTACGAAGATAACCACTCAATTATTCTTTTCTTGATACCTTTTACGATCAATGTATTGGTAAGTGGAATATATCTAGCAATTTCTTTGATAGTGTATCCTGGCCCTGTTTTGAAAACTTGAGTCATATTAAGTAGTATAGGAATCCCAAAAACTTTTTGAATTACAGGATTTCCATATGAATTCCACATGATTTCAACACCTTTCATCGGAAATGCAAGAACATCGCCTGCCGTAACGAGAGATTTCCTGAATGGATTATTCCCAACGATCGTTCCGCACCCATAAAAGAATATGGCGCTTGTATAGAAATTGAATCCGCTACCGACCTGTATTTTAAAAGTTCATACAAAATATAGATATAATTGATTTATGTTATAATCGAAGATTGGAACAAGGTGATAAATATGTAAATCTTTTTTATAAAAATTAAGAAGAAAAAATGTTTAAAGAAATCTAACATTTTTTTAATTTGATATTGTAAATAATAAATAATAACTTTTTAATCTTTAAAATCTAAGCCTTTAATTATAAAATTAAAGGTTTAGATTTTAATCAAAAGAATTAACCGTTAACAGCTGGAGCTGTTAAAGCAACTGGTAATACGTCACCTGAAGCTAAATCTAATGGGAAATTGTGAGCGTTACGTTCATGCATTACTTCCATACCTAAATCAGCACGGTTGATGATATCAGCCCAAGTGTTGATAACACGACCTTGAGAATCAACTACAGATTGGTTAAAGTTGAAACCATTTAAGTTGAATGCCATTGTAGAGATACCCATAGCTGTTAACCAGATACCAATAACTGGCCATGCAGCTAAGAAGAAGTGTAAAGCACGTGAGTTGTTGAATGAAGCGTATTGGAAGATTAAACGACCAAAGTAACCGTGTGCAGCTACGATGTTGTAAGTTTCTTCTTCTTGACCAAATTTGTAACCGTAGTTAGTTGATTCGTTTTCAGTAGTTTCACGGATTAAACTAGAAGTTACTAATGAACCGTGCATAGCACTGAATAAAGAACCACCGAATACACCAGCAACACCAGCCATATGGAATGGGTGCATTAAGATGTTG
>Ga0209712_10000628_pt1 | contig 30824 bp, 25 predicted proteins | sample ArcOceMetagenome_FD_187443 | JGI IMG/M metagenome (GOLD analysis project Ga0209712, IMG submission 187443) | Marine eukaryotic phytoplankton communities from Arctic Ocean - Arctic Ocean - Greenland ARC118M Metagenome (SPAdes) (version 2) | ecosystem: Environmental > Aquatic > Marine > Oceanic...
TTCCTTTTTAATTTAAAGTAAAGAAATCTTCAATTTTATCAATTTTTATCATTGAATTATTATGAGGATAAAAATACTCCATTTTTGAATCTATATTACTAACAATAATCATATTTCTCTTAAAGTAAATTTTAAGCTTTTTATTAAAAATATGGACGAATATTGAGAAATCACTTTTGTGTTTTGAAATACTATTAACAACATATTTGGCCTGCTTAAAAGATTGTAAATTTAATATAATATTAAATAACATATTAAAATTAGATATCTTTAATTTTACTCCAGCTAAAGTTTTGATATCAAAAGATTCGATATCATTGATATAAAAATCAAACATTTTATCTACATTAACACCAATTTTGAAATCAACGCGTTTAATATTTTTAAAATCGATACCGTAGCTAGTTCTTTTATCCCAAAAATCTTGAACATTTGCGAAGAAAAAGTCTTTAGCTTTTTCATCTATAACATAAATAAGGTCATTTTGATCAACCTTTGCAAAGTATCCATTTTCACTATTTAGAAGACCGTAAAGTTTGATGTTGTGAACTTTATCAGATTTTAATTTAATTTCTATTGAACTAAGTTCATCTGATATTATTAAATTAGGCTCATTAATAATTCGACTAACCTTTATTGTATTCCACAAAGTATCAAAGGTTTGAGAAAAAGATAAGTAGTCTAGCCCGTTATATTTCGCAGGAGTAGTTACAGATTCTTCAAAGTTCACATCAAACCATCTGTTAGTTTTATTATCAATTTTTATTGATTTAATTTTGTCAGAACCTAAACCAAAAATCAGTCTAGGACTTATGAGGTTCATAGGACTCGAAGTAATAATATCTTTGAGGTAAATATATTTTTGATAATTTGCTTCAAATTCACTTTTATACAGTCCATCATAAACATTTATATCTCGACACAAAAAAAGTTCTTTTTTTCCATATTGAAATTTTTGAATATAAAACATTCCTGTTACGTTAGAGATATCACCTAATCTAAAGGTTACTTCATCATTAAAAGTTTTAACGGTAAATGAGTGATCCTGGTGAACAAAGAACTCTTTTTCTTTATCGTCTGTTACTTTAAGTTGTTTTACTTTCGTTATTCCATTTAAAGTTTTTAATATGAATTGAACTTTACCTTTATTCGCCATGTAACCTAGGTCACCTATTGACCATTCATTTTCATTTTTAATAATCTTAGCATGTTTAAGAGTTAGAGAAACAACAGAATTGACATCAAAGAGAACAATTTGCTCTCCTGTAGCGTCTTTTACAAACAATGACTTATTTCCAACTTCTTCCCAGTAATAAGCAAATGTAATAAGCAAAAGTAAAAGTGCTCCTAATGAAATATTTTTGATCATTTATTCAGCCTTCTTCTGTAGACATAAATACTAATACCAAAAAATAAAGTTGGAGAACATATCATCAAGAAAAATAAGATTAACGTATCTTGTGACATAGAAATAAAGATTCTCTCATTTGATAATCCAGGTCTATTAATGCTGATAATACCCTCATCATCAACAAGCCATGAGATCATGTTTAAGAATAGATTAAAATTATTACTTTGTGTTTCATATCCATTTATAAAAAAAGAACTACTTCCTGAGACAATGATCTTAGAGTTGTGCTTTTCATGGTATGCGCTAGCAACAACTTCGACAGGCCCTTTTAAATCGGCATCATCATAGAGAGCTTTTCCCTCTGTAACGTCCTTTATATTTGTTTCGGCCCAACTTGCAGGAAAGCTAGAAGTTGTCAGTAAAGGTGTATAGATTATATTTTTTTGTCCTGAAAATTTTAAAGCTGAAGTAAGTGGCATTAATGTTCTTCCACTAAATTTTTTCGTTATAGAGTGACTTTTGTTATAATTGGTAATAATTGGAATTGTCGCATTTGATCCTTGTACTGTAGCGAGCCTATCAACAACAATTGAATTAATAAATTTAATCCCATACTCATCTATTAGAGTATATAAATTACTGAGTTTTTTATCACTCATTTCAGGACCAAGGCTTAGGAAGAGGTTTCCACCATTTAACAAATACTTTTTAAGTGTATTAATCTCAAGTTCCAGAAAACCTTTTTTTGGTCCAAGAATTATCAGCCCATCAGCATCAGAAGGAATACTTGTCACTTTTAATAAATCTAGCGGAATTAAAGTATAATTAGAATCTTTAATTTTTTGAAAAAGGTAACGTACGCCCTTTTGTTCTTTAGAAGCTGGATTTGCCTCACCGTGTCCAACAGAGTAATACAAATTAATATTTTTATTACGTAATAATTTAATAATTTGATTTGTTACATTGAGCTCACTTATTGAATCCACGGAAACTTTAATAGAATCATATTCAATAATAACGGTACCAGATTTCTTTATATTATATAATTCAACTTGAGCAGGTTCGGTATCAATATCAATCGCAGTAATGATAATATTCTTACTTACTATACGATATTTATTAATAAAACTAAGGTAATGATCCCAGTCACCTCGTCTCGCGAATAAAGTCATTTTCATTTTCTTATCAACCTTAGATAAGACCTGCACTGATTGTTCGGATAAAGAGTAAAGTTTATCTTTTGTCATATCTATAAAATAATTATTTTTATAGGCGAGATAATTGAATATAAAAACGATGCATAAAACAAAAAAGACCGTTAAAGAATTAGAAAAAGCATTTTTAAAAAAGCTAGTGCGTATTGTCTTTAAAAGAATTTTTCTATTAGATACAAAAAGACTAATAAAAACAAAAAGTGACACAAATAGAGTGATATAGTTCAGTTCTTTGAACTCTGGAGTTACAATAAAAGTAGTTATAGATGAAATTAGAAGCCCTATAGCAACTAACCACCAAATATTTTTAATCCTCGATATTTTCATCTACCAGTTCCTCGATTCTAATACTTTCTTTGTTAAAAAGATCCATATAAAAATAAATGAAAAATAATAAACAAGATCTGAAGTACTTGTAATGCCCTTAACGAACATTTCAAAATGCCTTACTATAGTGATGTATTTAAAAAACTCTGAGTAGATGTAGTTCGTACTAATTTGAGATGCCCAAGAAATAACCCAAAATCCCATAATTCCAACATAACTTATAACTGATGCCACAATTTGATTCGAGGTTAAACTAGAGGCAAAAAGACCCAAGGATAAATAGGAAACCATATTTAAAAATAACCCCAAGTATCCTGAAATTATGAACGAAAAGTCAGATGCTTGTATAGACCATAATATAACGGGGTAAATAAGCGTAATACTAAGTAAGAAGCACCCCATAATAATCGAGGCAAAGAACTTGCCTAGAACAAGTTCGTAATCTTTCACTGGTGCCGAAAAATACAAATCTATTGTAGAGTCTTTCTTTTCTTCAGCGAACATTTTCATCGTTAATATTGGGCAAAAGAAAAGGAGAAACAAGTTAATATTACTAAAAAGTTGAATAATAACAGAATTTATAAAGTCCAGTTTAGTTTTGTATTGCCCGGGTAAGTTTTGAGTATTTTCAACAAATGAGATTAATAGATTATAAAAGATATAGCCAGTTATAGCAGCAAATAGACCAGCAATAATATAGGCCGTAGGTGATTTAAAAAATGATCGCAATTCCTTTTTCATTATTAACAGAGTCATTTTTTATCCTCCGTAACCTTTAAGAAGATTTTTTCTAAACTCATTTTTTCTTCGAAAAACTCTAGTAGTGACAACTCGTGCTTAAAGATACATTTAGATATTTCTTCTCTGTGATCAGAAATTGAATTAGTAAAAATTTTAAGATCAGTACTAGTACCGCTTGATGTGTACTCTACGTGTCCTATAAAATCATAGTTATTCAAACTTTGAATTAAAGATATATGACTGCCTTTAACTTTGGCGTGAATAATATTTTTACCACGAACTTTATCTTTAATTTCACTCAAGGTACCAGAAGCTTGTAATCTTCCATTTGATATAATAGTTAAATTATCGCAAATCAGACTGACTTCGTGCAATAAATGACTAGATAGTAAAACAGTATGATCCTTTCCTATCTCAGTAATTAATTCTCTCATCTCAATTACAGCACCTGGATCTAGTCCAACTGTCGGTTCATCTAGAATTACGATATCAGGATTAAAAACGATTGCTTGAGCAACACCTACTCTTTGTTTATAACCCTTAGAAAGGTTTCCGATGATTCTAGACTGAACATCCGTTATATTCAATTTTTCAAGTGCGTAATCTACAGACTGATTAACTTTATTCCAAGGAAGTTTATGTAATTTAGAAACAAACTCTAAATACTCTCTTACTTCCATGTCTTTATAAAGTGGTGGATTCTCTAAGAGAACCCCTAACTTCTTCTTAGACTCATAAAGATCTTGTTGGATATTATTTCCATTAATATAGACTTGACCTCTTGACGGCGGGATTACACCAGCAATAATTTTCATTGTTGTTGTTTTTCCAGCTCCATTGGGACCAAGGAAACCATGAATAGATCCTTTTTGAACTTTAAAGGATAAATCATCTACAGCTTTTGAATGTCCATATTCTTTAGTAACGGAGTCAACTATTATCGCTTCCATATGACCTTTTTTTATAATTTTATCTACTTAATATCGATAAGTGAATTCTATAAGACCTTTTAATTAATAAATTCTCAGTATTTAGGCCTTATTACCGAAAAGAACTTATGGTAATAAAAGAAAACTTTCTTAAGGCCGTGGCAAAAGCCACGAATATATTAATTTCGACTCATATCTATCCAGATGCAGATGGTATTGGAAGCCAAATTAGTCTTTGTATGGCACTTAAAAAGAAAGGAAAAAATGTAATTTGCTGCAATGAAGAAGAGTTGCTAGACAGATACAAGTATCTAGATCCATATAATGATGTTTGTGGCTTCGAAAACCTTAGTAATAAATTTCAAAAGACTCCAGATTTAATTATAATTGTTGATACTAATACTATTTTTAGAACTGGAAAGAAGATACAACAGTATTCGGAAGATACAACATGTGACATTCTCTATATAGATCATCATCCATGCCCAGAAACTACAAAAAAATATCATTGTATAGATACAAAAGCTGCAGCAACAGGTCAGCTTGTAGGTGAACTTATTGAATACTTAGAAGTTCCTTTTGATCAACAAATCGCTTTACCGCTATATACGGCAATACTTATTGATACAAGTAGCTTCCGTTACCCTACTGTTACAGAAAGTACTCATAGAATGATCGCCAAGTTAATGGCCACAGGTATAAAGCCCACAATTGCCTATAATGGAATTTACGGCACAAAAAACATTAAGCACCTACACTTTCTCGGGCAAGTTTTAGGCTCTGCGAACTCTAATGAATCAGAAGATGTAGCATGGATAGTTCTAAACAGAGATTTATTAGAAGAATACAAAACTGATATTGAAGATACTCATGCTTTTATAAATCATTTACTTATTTTAGATAATATAAAAGTCGCCTGCATGTTTCGAGAAGAAGGTGATAATAAATTAAAAGTAAGCCTGAGATCTAGTGGTGAGTACGATGTTGGCTTAATTGCAATAGGTCTTGGAGGTGGAGGACACTCTCATTCAGCTGCGACCCTATTTGATATTCCAGATGGTAAATCTTTAGATAAAGTTATTGAAATGACAGTATCGAAAATTGAATACTTACTAGCGAGTCAGACAGCATTAAAAAACAAATGAAACTCAGCGCCATTATCATTACTTAATAGTATTTTTCCATTGTATAGTTCAATATATGACTTAATGATTTTCATTCCAAATCCAGTTCCCTCTTCTCCATCAGTACCAAGAGTTGATAAAATATTTCCATCATTTTCAAAGTTTTCGAATAAGTGATCTGAAAAACCAGCTCCTTCATCAGAAATACACATATGAATAAGATCATTTTCCTTGTTCACTTTAATTTGAATCTCTCCCCCTTTGGGAGAAAACTTTATGGAGTTAGAAATAATGTTTCCAAGAACATTGTTTATTAATGAGACTTCTTCAGATTTAATTTTAGGTATTTTTTGAGATAAATTTAGTTTTAAGATTAAGTTCTTATCATGAATCCTATCTTCATATATCATTAAAGATTTATTTAAGCATTCTATCAAGTCAACATGCTCTAGAACAATTTGTTCTTTATCTAGTTCTAGCTTTTGTTCTTTTTTTACATTATCTAATATTGATCTCATATTTTCTGCGACGATTAGAAGACGATTAACCTTATCTTTATTTTGGTCATGTCTTAAACCCCTACCTAATCTTTTTAAAGAGATTTGAATAACTTGTAAGGAGTTAGATACATCGTGAGAAAGAACTCGAAGTAGTTTTTGATATCTCTCCTTACTACTGGCGCGAGACATAGCTTCATCTTTTTCACGGCTAAGCGCTATAACTTTATATCCAAGACCCAGGGATAGTATTAACATTTGTAAGACATTCCCCATAAGAATACTGTTAGAAGAAATCCAGTTTTTATCGCAAATACCGTAGATAGGTAGCAGATGAACTACAATACCTACGAATATACTAAACCAAGAGATTGTGTATATAAGCGCGAGAGGGTCTTTTTTTCGAGCTGATAAAAAGCCATAGGTTGTCATTGTTATCAAACTAACAATAATTAATATATTTATATAGTGTCCAAAGACCCAAATGAGTTCATCAAAGAATGGAAGAAGACAAGCAATGAGAGGGATTATAGCTAAAATAATTTGAGCTTTAAATACTTTTCCAAAAACAGGATAATTTTTAGTCGTGGGAATAAGTCTTTTAGTAAAAAGAATTGCAATAACTAATGATAAAGATAAGAAGCAGGTTAAGTAATGAGATGGAGTTCTAAAGGAAAAGATTTGAACAGAGTCCATCATTCCTTTAACTGCAACGACTGTAATAAATAAAGAAAGTATAAATCCTGAGTAGTAATAATAGTTTTTATCTTTTATAAAAATTGCCAATAATAAATTATAAAGTAATAAAGCAAGTATCGCTCCAGTATAGAATCTAAATACATTAAATTTCATTGCTTCCATTAGTTTGAAATTCTGCTCTGAAGTTAAAAGAACTTTTGTATTAAAGATATGATTACTTTTTTTTCTAAGATAAATAGTTTTAATCTCATTTGCCATTAATTTGATTTTAAATGCAGTGAAAACGGAATCAATTGCTCTGTTATTTACAACTTTTGAGCTCCCAGACTCTTGAACAGTTTTACCATCAAAGAGTTCAACATTTCCTGTAAGCATATGATCTAAATAGAGTATGCGAGTAATTTTATGTGGAAGAGGATTTATGATATTTAACCTCATGAATATGGCTTTACTTGTATAGCTTTGATAGATTTTTCCATCAAAATTCATATCGAAAAGATTTGGAAGTTCCCAATTCTTAGAATGAAAAGTCTGTTTATCAATAACAGCGACTTCAATTTGATCTGTTATATCCTGAACAGCTTCAGTATTAATATGTATTAAATTTTGTGAAAGTGCTTGAGGAGGTAATAAAAGTATTATGCCTAGTAATGCCTTAATTGAATAATAACAGAGCCTAGTAATAATAATCCTCCTCCTATTAATTGGATTGGAGTTAAAGAAGTATCTAAAAATAGCCAATTTACAATGACGGCCATAAATGGAAAGAACATCTCAGCTAATGAGCATGCTCTTGCAGAAATCTTTCTTAATCCTTGATAAAAAACATACATTGCCAAAAGCCCAGAGACAAGTACCATCAGGGAGATTTTACCAAAAGTCTCTATTGAATGAGTAAATAAATCAGGAGCATAGCTAGTAAGAGGGATTAAGCATAAAAACCCCATGATGAACCTTCCGGCCATGATCTCTTCGTTAGTATAGCCTTCTTGGCCTAGTTTCTTACCAAATACAGTAGCAGCTCCCCATCCGATGATTGAGAAGATTACAAGAATATAACCTTGAAAAGCTCCTGGATGAACCAAAAGATCATAAATTGATTTTCCAGAGCTACCTAGCTTAAGAATATCTTCATAAGAAATAAGGAGAGCCCCAAATAAGCAAATTGACGCCCAAAAAATAAATTGTTTTTTTATTTGTTCTTTTAATACCCATCTCGCTAATAAAATAACAACTAGTGGTTGAAATTTTTGCAACAGAATAACAAGAGAAGGATTTAAGAAAACAAAAGCTCTAGTAAAAGCAAGAGTTGCTAATGCTGATCCCAAACCTCCAACGATGAAGAAGTAAAAATAATGGTTAGTTCTTGCTTTCCAAATTTTCTTAAGAGATTTAAAGAAAACTATTGAAAATATTATTGTCAAAATCATATGTTCATAAAAAACAATTGAAATTGCATTTACTCCACCTTGAATAAGGGGGTATCTAATTAAGCTATCTAATGCCCAAAAAGCACAAGCAAGTAAGACTAATAAAAATCCAGTCATTTAGCTCATTGCTCCATCGAAAAATTCTGTAAATACTTTCAGGGCTCTATCAGCTACCAATTGCTTTTTTATTTTCTTTCTATCTTTATTTCGTCTTTGCTCTTTTGAGAGAGCAATTGTTGGAAGAAGGCCAAAGTTGATACTAGAAGGAACTGGTTTTGGTACTGTCATTAAAAAATTAACTAAAGCTCCAAATGCAGTTTCCACAGGCCACTCTAAACTCTTCTTCCCTTCTAGCTGTCTAAGAATTTGAAAACCAACATAAAGTCCCATACTTGCAGATTCAGTATAACCTTCAACGCCAGTAATTTGCCCTGCAAAAAAAACATCAGGATATTCTTTAGAACTAAGGTCAAAGTTTAATAATTTTCTTGAATTTAAAAATGAGTTTCTGTGAACACTACCTAAATGATTAAATGTTGCATTTTCAAATCCCGGAATTGTTCTAAAAACTCTTAGTTGTTCTGGATATTTTAATCGTGTTTGAAATCCTACTAAATTAAAAGCCGAACCAAGTAAGTTCTCTTTTCTTAATTGAATAACGGCATATGGCTGCGTTCCGTCTCTCATTGTTAAACCAATTGGTTTCATACAAGAAAAACGAGGAGTATCTTTTCCACGCTCGGCCATTAGGTCTACAGGAAGACAGGCCTCGAAGAACTTATAGTCTTCAAATTTTTGAGCTGGAACTTTTTCAGCAGCAACCATCTCTTCAACAAATTTATAATACTGTTCTTCATTCATTGGTGCGTTTAAATAGTCAGCTGACTCGTCTGGCTCTTTGTGACGATCTTTAAAGTAAAGTTTTGTATAATCTAAACTATCAGCATCTACTACAGGTGCAATTGCATCATAAAAATAGAAATCATCTTTAGAGATTGTTGTTTGAATCCATTTCTCAAGAGGTGTAGTCGTTAGTGGACCAGAGGCCACAACTACATAGTCGCAACCATATTCTTTCTTAAGAGCAATAGGATCTTCAGCTTCTTTTTCAATTACAGTTATATTTTTGTGAGATGTTAAGTGTTCCGTCATCTGTCTTGAGAATTCATCTCTATCAACAGCTAAAGCATCTCCAGCTGGAACAGAAGTTTTTTCACCGATCTCAAGAACTACAGAGTTCATAGCTCTCATTTCAACTTTAAGAAGACCATGGCCTGAGGTAGCATTTTTAGACTTGAGAGAATTAGTACATACAAGTTCAGCGAAAGTATTAACTTTTTGAGCTGGATTTTTTTTTATCGTTTTATTTTCAATTAAAATGACTTCTATATTATTATTTGCTAAATAGTTTGCTGCTTCACTTCCAGCAAGACCAGCACCAATAACAAGCACTTTTCCTAGTTTTTCACTCATATTTTATCCAATAAAAATTGTTAAACTGTCATAATTTCAGTATGTTAATGTCATGGAAGTTACCTTCTTAAAAGCGATGAGTCAACAATAGAGCACAGGTAGATAATGAATATAGTTATACATCAAACACATCATTCAGTTGCAGATTTTAATAATATTTTCAAATACTTAGATGAAATAGAAGATGGAGGACTTCATATATTCCCAGAGCTTTTTCTCACGGGCTATCCTCTACAGGACTTATGTCTTCAAAAGTCATTTATAGATTCATACCAAGAGTTCATAGCTAAACTAAAAGTCTGGGCAATAAAACTTCCAAAGAATATTAAATTATTAGTTGGTGGCCTAGAATACGAATTAAGTGAGACTGGACTGCCAATTGACATTAAAAATAGGGTTTTTGAGATTTCAAATGATAAATTTGAAGCTATTTATACAAAACAGCTGCTGCCAAATTATGATATTTTTGATGAACAAAAGTACTTTACTGCTGGAAGTACTCCATATGTTTGGGAATACCAAGATAAGAAGATAGGGATTTTAGTTTGTGAAGACATGTGGGCCTCTACTTTTCACCATAAGGATCCAGTTCAATCTCTTTCAGAGTATATTACAACTGAAAAGGTTGATCTAGACTTAGTAATTAACCTATCTGCCAGCCCCTATATATTAGATAAATCACAAAAACGTATTGAAAGAGCAAAATATATTGCTAGAACCATGAATTGCCCTTTCCTCTATACAAATCGTATCGGTGGAGAGGATGAAATTCTATTTGATGGCCAAAGTTTTGTGTGTGACGGAGATAAAGTTCATATTCAAGGCAAGAGATTTGAGGCTGATCAATTACATTTTAAATTAGAGGAGCACAGCTACTCGTATAAAGGTTCAACTGATTTAGAGAAAGAGAGAACTTGGGAAAGTTTATTCAGTGCTAGGATAACTAAAGGTGGAGAATTACCTCTTTTATCCAAGTGGAATGATGATCAATGCCAGGAAGTATGTGATGCCTTAATGTTTGGTTTTCAAGAGTATGCTACTAAATGTGGCTTTAAGAATTTTACAGTTGCCTTATCCGGAGGAATGGATTCTGCTCTTGTCTTAACCATAATGAGACTTTCATTAAAAGAAGGACAGTATTTAGAGGCCATTTATATGCCTAGTATCCACTCTAGTCCTTTAAGTCATGATTTATCATTTGATTTAGCTAAAAATTTAGCTATTCCACTTAGCACATTACCAATTAAGTTTATGCATTCAGCGACTAAAAATCTCTTTGGCCAAACGTTTTCACAACCATTTGAAGGCCTGACAGATGAAAATATTCAATCAAGGCTTCGCGGAACACTCCTTTATACTAGGTCTAATCAAATAAACTCCATGATCGTTAATACTTCAAATAAATCAGAGCTCGCAGTTGGTTACTCGACTCAATATGGAGATTCCGTTGGTGCAATAAGCATGCTTGGGGATTTATTTAAGTCTGAGGTTTATCAATTAGCTGAATATATCAATAAGAAATATGAAAATCCAATTCCAGAACTAATCATTACTCGCCCGCCAACGGCAGAGCTAAGAGCTGGACAAGTTGATTCCGAAAGTCTTCCGCCCTATGAAAGATTAGATGCAATTCTTGAAGGAATATTAAGTTATCGTTATACAAAAAAAGAATTAATTGAATCTGGCTTCTCCTTTGAAGAAGTTACAAAAGTGATAGATCTTTATAGAAAAACTGAGTATAAAAGATATCAGTTTTGCCCAATCATAAAAATAAGCTCAAAAAGCTTTGGATTTGGCTATAGAGTACCGATCAGTAAGTCGTCTACTTTTTATAATGACTAAAAATATAAACGTATACCACCCCCAAGGAGCCTCTGATGAGCAAAAAATCAATTATCGAATCATGGAAAAAAGTAAAAAACCAAATTGACAGCTTTGTTAAAGATAGTAATGTTAGTGAATTACAAAAGTCTGTAGTTAAAAGAGTACAGAGTGCTCAAAGAGATATTACTTCTGTTGTTGAAGAAGATATTACAAAAGTGAAATCGAAAATAAAAAAAGAAACAGAGCAAATTGAAAAAATGGTTGAGAAGCTTGTTAACTCTGAAATCAAAAAAGCTCAAAAGTTTATTGATGAGCAAAAGAAAGAATTGGCTAAGATTCAATCAAAACTTGAATCAATGGTTAAAAAGCAGAAGCCAGCTGCCAAAAAAGCTACGAAGAAAAAAGTTGCAAAAAAAGTGACAAAACAGAAAGTTGCTAAGAAGAAAGTAGCTAAAAAAGCTTCAAAGAAAGTTGCTAAAAAAGTGACAAAAAAGAAAGTAGCGAAGAAACCGACAAAAAAAGTTGTAAGTAAAAAATAAATTAACTCCCCTTCGAATTCTTTGAAGGGGATTTTTTCATCTTAATTCTAATCACTTACATTACTTCAAGCATTAATCATCAAGAAAGAACTTAAGAAATATTGTTTCTCGACTAAACTTATAGAGTATTCAAACCGATAAGTGAGAGTGATGAGAAATAAAAAATCTATAAAATTCAAAAAATTGTTAACTACTAGTATTACTTTGCAAATGAGCTTTGCTCTATTCCTCAATAATACTTATGCAAGTGATATGACTCTAAAACAAACTCAAGAGATCGACAGAGGTTGTAAGGAAATCGTTTATCAAGAACTAGATAAGGGAAGGCTACAAGCATTAGATATCCTTGCAAAAGAGATGAAAGATCAAGACATAAATTCTGATCAACTGCATGGGCAAGTCTTTCTTAGTAATTATAAAAAAAGAATGAAAGAGAAAGAAAAAGAAAAAAAAAGGTCAGATGATTTTAAAATAAATACCATGATTGGTCCAAAAAATTTAGGCAATCAAGGTAATAGTACAATTTTTTTCAAGAAAAATTTAAACTTTCTTTCAGAATCAACAATAAAAGAACTTGATATTGATATTGATATTGATATTGACTTTGCCACAAGTACTAACCAAATTAGAATCGAAAATTTACTTGGAAAAAAGAAAAAGTATGATTTTAATTCTTATGAAGTTGGTCTAGGTGGCACACCCATTTATATTAACTCTGCCACGAGATACTTTTTGAATGAAATGTCGCCTGACTTCAGCCCTGCAGAAAAAGGAACTGGTCCAAAACTAGATTTTTATAAAAGATTTCAAGACAAGATAAAAAGTGCAAATAAAAACTCTAATAAAAGACTATTAGACAGCCTAAAAGATACTTGTATCGCAATGATAGTAAAAGATAGACTTGCTGGTAATAAAATAGAATCCAATATTGGATTTATGGAGGCAATTAGAGAAAGTTCCGAATTAGCCAACAGAACAAATGCCTCTAAAGTCCACAAAGAATCTAATCAATACAATCCCAATTGTGCTAGGAATGGGGATTCAAACTCTTACTACACCAAAGAGGGTAGAAGAAATAAATGTGGGGAAAAAGAAACACAATTAATCACTAATGGTAACCCTGAAGCGAATGAATTATTCGAATTGATGGCAACCGTTAATGTTAATGCAGATAATATCTTACCTGACTTTGCCACAAAAGAGTACTGTCAGACTTGTATAAAACAGAAATTTGAAAACAATAAAAGTATTATTTCAAATAGTGATGAAAGAACCAACGATTTAAAAAAATATAATTTTCAAAAAGCCAATGATGAAGCCCAAAAAGACCTTGTTAAGGGATTACAAAAAAGATCACTTGCAAAATCGTTATTAAAGACTTCATCACTAGTAGAACAAATACAACATACAAATGCATGGTTACCTGAAAAAGATAGTGACAAATTAAATGATTATTTGGATAAAAATCCTTGTTTCACTGATGAAGAAATTAATCATAGATTAAAAAAAGATGCTGTCTGCAAGAATAATAAGAATAAGTTAAAGACAGATGAGTTACTCGGAGTTTTCAATGACCTTCTAGGACTAAGGGGCGAACAAAGTTTATTTGGAAGAGCAACTACTAATGCTAGTGAAAAAGGAGCAAGATCATTCAATGACATTTTAGGTAAAATGACTGATTACTCTAACAAATCCAAGAAATCGGACGCTTCTACAAAAAATGAGTGCCCTGAAGTAGATAGAGATACTTATGTAAAGAGAACAGTAGCTAATAATTTAACTACAAAAATGTATGATGGCGCTAATTACTTACTTGATGAAATGTTTAATTCATTCAATAAAGGTTCTGGCTTCTTAGATAAATTCAAGGAAAGTTCAAATAATCAATCACCTATTGAATTCTTAGCATTACAACTTGCAACTGATGTTCAATCAGAAAGTTCGACATCACCTTTAAAAGATTTTTTCAAACCTGAAAAAACATCTAATAATCAAATTAAAATGCGAAATAACAGAATACAAAACCATCCAATAATGGAGAATATGGCACGAGATGAGGAAGTAATGTCCTTACTCGATAATGCAAGAAATACAGGCAACAAAGCCAAACATGCCGTACTTATTCAGTCTGCGATCCAAGCATATCTAAGTAAATTAGCGAAAACTAGTCCACATTTATATTATCTAATGAATGATAAAGATCATTTTCTACATAAAATGGAGTCGTTTAAAGCCAAAGGTGTCTGGAATGGAAAGTTCTCAAAAAGTATAGACCCTATCAGTTTCAACAATGATCCTGACAAGTACTCTAATACAATAATGAATGACTTCGTGGGCTTCAAAGATAGAATTTGTAAAAAGTTTATTGATGAAGTAATTGAAGCAGCTTGTCCAAATCATGATACAGAAAACCCTAATGCACAAAAAGGTTTTTTAAGCAAATTTTCAAATGAGCAAAAACGAAATGTAGCAAAGGGTATTCTCAAAGAAAAAGAAAAAAATCAAGAATCTTCTCCCGAAAGAATAAGATTGGAGGCAATTGCTCTAGAGTCTGCAGCATGTATTGCAACTTTACCAATTGAAAATGATAATAGTTTTAAAGATTCTCCGCTGAACAACTTAGATTTAGAGATTAGCCCAGTTGCACAGTCTGATTTTACAATTGATCTCAAAGAAAAGCTTGGCTTTCCAAAGTCAAAACATAGCAAAAATCATTTGAATGCATTTGCAAAATCAAAACTATGTAAAGTTAAAGAATTTGACAAAGTATTTGATTGTAGTGTTTCAAAGTCTGAAAAGAATTGTAAATATAACAAGGAAGACGTTGAAGAAATCGACAAGGCCCAAGTGTCAGAAGGGGAAATAATTTCAAGCCAGGACAGGGAATTAAATAATGCATCAATTGCTAATCTTGAAGGAATCTCAACGGTAATTATTGATAGTAAACTGAATGATCAATATAACAATTCCAACTCCATAGATGCGATAAGTCAAGAATCCAACATTGAGGAGTCTGAGGAAGTAGATCCGAGAAAGCCACGATACTCAATTAATTATTTAAATAACTTAATTGGTAAAAAGACTAAAACAGATAAATTCGTTTCAGATCTTAAGAAAAGAATGGATGCTGATCTAGGGCATAGTTTTCTATCAGAAAGTGGTTCATGGGAGGCCAAATATAAGCCAAATTCAGCTAGACGCATAAGTTTTGATCAGACAGATTATAATCTTGGAGGAAGTGATAGAGATTTTAATACTCAGTTTGACAAAGATAAAACTAGAATAGAAAGATTAACCAATAAGAACGCTGTTGAATCTTTCAAATCAGACAGAATGAATCCTGCAGAAGATCAATATAAAGATGTAGATTTCGATAGATCTGCAATATCTTATGTGGCAGCAGTTAAAAACAGTAATATATCTTTAGATAATCTTGATTCAAAATTATTAGAACAACCGATGAAGTTTCAAAAGGATAATTCAAAGAATGCTACAGCTTTTGACAAGTTCTCAAGCAACACAAACAATCATTCAGGTATTAATTCACACCAAGCTTATGCACCAACAATATATAACGATCCTATCTTCCAACAAATGACCAAGGATCTACCTGTTTATTCACCTTTTAGTCCGAAATATAAAAATTATACAAAGAAGGAATTAACTAAATATTCAGATGAAATTGAGGATATGGACTCCGATGAACTTACTAAAAACTATGAATTACTAAAGAACCAAGTTGCAGACCTTAAAAAGAAAAATAAGTTAGACGACGAGATGAAGTCATTAACAAAAGAGTTAAATGACTTAAAAGCGAAAGAAAAAGAAAGTAAAAAGATAATCGCTAAACCTCAAAAGAGAGTGATTGCAGATGTCGACAGACAAGAAAAAACACTTAGAGCGATAGCTAAAAAAAGCTCTTTTAAACATCAGGAAGTAAATCCTTCAGAAAGTTCAGTTTCAAATAAATTTCAGTCCGGAGTTACTCAGCAAGCTGAAGTAAACTCGAACTCACTCTCAGCACAACAAGGGAGCACCAATAACAATCCGAGACAGGTTAATAGATTAACCAAAAATTCATCAAATCCGAAAAGAAGAAAACGGAACTCAAAAGGAAGAACAACCTCTTCTATATCCTCTGGCTCACTCTCTATTGGAACTCTAACAATAGATGGAAATAATATAAAAGTAGAATCACAAGATGGATCAACAAAGGAATTAAGTATTGATGTTCTAGATACTGAAGCAGTAACTTTCGTAAATAATGGCGAGGTTGTTCGTTTTAATAATCAAGGAAGTGATGTCGACATTATGCTATCAGAGATTGAAGATCCAGAGATACTAAAGAAATTAGAAGAAATAAAATTAAAGCAGGAAAACATGACTTACTCTAAAAATGAAATAAAAGAAGCTCTTAGTGGGCAGAAAAAGATAACAAGAAAGAAAAAGAAAGTGATTAAAAAAATAATTAAAACAGCAAAAGCGAGAGCGGAGCTAGATTTATTACGGCAAAAACTATCAATGCTTACAAAAACTATTGTAGCGAAGAGAAACTAATTAGAAGTAACGATTTCTTCCCTGTAGGGTCTCCACTTACCTTGCCAAACATTTAGATAGGCATTTTTGATTTCTTTCTTTTTTTCATTGATTTCAATACAAACATAATAAAGATCTGTAATATTCTTATGAAGAGCTTTATCCATTGATGGTACATGATTCCATGTTCCACAATTAAAGTAATGCCTTCCATCTTTAAACCTACGCCACTCAGTTATATGAGTATGACCCATGACAACTATTTTAACATCTGGTCTAGTTGCTAAAATTCTTTTTGCAAATTTCTCATATTTAGGATGAATAGCGATATTCGTGAGTTGTTTTAATGTAATTCTAAAGTTTTTGTTATATTTACCAAAGGGTGGAAATTGAGTTCGAAGAACATAAAAAATAGAGGCCCAATGTAAATATAAGAAGAATCTAAAATCGTTTAGTAGAGTCCACCAAATATATTGAGAAAGAGGTCTTACTTTATCAAAATGGGGTCTTAACTCTTTGAGCTTAGGTAATAAATAAATACAGTATAAGCTCGCCCAAGGAAGATTTAACATTGGGGTATCATTAGGCCCTTTAATAATAGTTTGGCTTCTAGGAACTGTGTTTACAGATTCAAAACGGTGACCATGTTCAATCAAAACGCCATGCTCAACCAATTGATGAGTAAAGTTCACAACTTCACCAACAGCCTCACAAAAAAGTTTTTGAGCTTTTTCAAAAACCATTCCAAGATCATGATTACCAATAACATAAGTCAGCTTTTTATTTGGTCTTGATAAGAACTTCCTTAAGTTTTGAAAAAACAGAGGATGTCCCTTAATTATTTGAGCAACCATCTTACAAACATGATCCTCAGTTAGTAGATGAGTATATACACCATCTACATCCATCTGAATCAGATTTAGTATATCTCCATTTAAAACTAAGTGCACGTCGGTAAAATAATAAGTTCCTGTTGAGTAATGATCTAGAAACTCGATAAACTTTTCATCTTCATCAAAGTCTTCTAAAGTATTTACTTGTCCATTTTCTAGATAACGACCTTTACCTAAGTGAAAATCACTAAGAACTAATTGAATCATCTATTACCTCGCGACCTAAATGAAAGACTTTTCCTCGTCCCGACTTTTTGGATTCATACATCATTTCATCTGCAAATTTGATTATCTCTTTTGATGTTTTAGCATCAGTGGGAAACTCTGCAATACCAATAGAGACACTGAGATGATATACTTCATCTTTCCCTACTATAAAATCTTTTTTCTTAATTGATTCTAATATTCTTAAAGCTATTTTTTGGACAATAGTAAGATTCACATTTCGCATAATAACAATAAACTCATCACCACCATAACGATAAATATCATCACTCGCTCGAAGTAAGTATTTTAATACTGCTCCTATATCAATTAACATTTTTGAACCAATGATATGACCATAGTTATCATTAACCCTTTTAAAGTGATCTATATCAATGAACATTAAACTAAAAGTCTTATTTTGAGTTTTATGATCATCTATCGTTGACTCTAAATCTAAAGCTAGTTTTCGTTGATTGTAGAGACCTGTTACTTCATCTGTGTGTGATAATTGAAATAGCTTCTTATTTTCCAATTGGATAGATCTAATAAGTTGAATATCATTAAGAGTCTTCATAAACAATTTGTTAAAAAAAGAATCTTTACCTTTTAGCACTTTATAAATACAAACTTCCTTTATCAATTCTCCTTCAAAAACAGGAAAAACCTTAAACTCGTCATGCTCTAGGACAGTATTCCTAATTAGTTTGAATTTGTTTATTTCATTTTCTACTACTTTGTTTTCTACGCTTATATGACCATCATAAAAGTAGTAATCATTACCAACCAGGTGGTACATGCCAAATTCAACTTCACCGTTAAACTCATTCGTATAATCTTTTAGAAATTCAAACAAAAGTTCAGTATCTCTAATTTCATAAGAGTTCGTTAAGTAATATAAAATATTTTCAGGTATCTCATTTAATTTCATAAATTTCAAACATCTAAGTTTTTCTTAACATCTTTAATCGTTCTAACCATTGAAGTGTCATCTTCTAATTCGCCTATTGCTGATCTTAGAGTTTGAATAACTTTTTCCATTTTCCCTTCTAATTCAAATTTATTATTAACTATTTTTTGACCTTTAGTCTGAATACTCTCGTTATCAAATTCTAAAGTATCTATTTTTCTTTTCAGCTCTAATATCTTTTGATCTCTATTTCTTATTTGAAGATCAGCATCACTTCTTAGCATTTCAAGCTTGCCCTCTAGCTCATTCTCTCTAGATTTAACTTTATTAAAGTCTACTCTTACTTTTCTATTTAGATGTTCATACTCTGATTCGAATTGCTTATTCTTCTCTGAAAGTATTTCTTTCTTTTCATTAGAGATATCCAGTTGAACTTTCATATCTTCAATTTGTTGTACATATCTTTTTCGTAAAATAGAAATTTCAATTTTTTTCTCATCTAGTTCAGCTTTTACAGATACAGAGTTTCTCTCTTTACTTCCTCGAAGCTCTTCTAGTTCATTAACTCTTCCAAGTAGTTGTTCTCTGTCTTCACGAAGATTCTTTATCGTTTCTCCAAGTCTCATTAATTCATCATTATGATGACCTTTTATGGCCTGATGATCTCTTAGAACTTCACTTGTAGCAGAACTCGTAATTTCACTTTGCTCTGGCATAATTAACTGAGATTTAATTGATTCTACTATTGGCTCTAGTATGGTTTCTTCAGTTACTGATTCTTCAACACCTCTTGAATTATCTGTTTCACTACTTAGATTAAAATCATTTGAGTCAGCAATGATTGTTTCATCTTCACTATTTGCAGCAATCAAGTCATCATTGATTTGTGTAATATTTATATCTTCATTATCAACAACGTCTTCAGAATCCATCATCATTGCATCAATTTCTGCTAATTTAACCATGGCATCTGATGATAAAGCAGATTTATCAGTAGAGAGTTCCTTATCTATGCCTGTATTAAATGATAGATCGTTATCTTCAATTCCCTCTGGAGTATGGGGTAATTCATTAGAACTCATCGAATCCTCATCATCACCACCAAACTCTAATTCATCATCACTAATTCCTACTTCTTCTTCTGTCTCAAGGTGTATAGAATCGACATCAACGGAGTTATCATCAGAACCAAGATCTAAAATTTCTTCTTCATCAGAACCAAAATCTAAACTTTCTTCTTCATCAGAACCAAAATCTAAACTTTCTTCTTCATCAGAACCAAGATCTAAAATTTCTTCTTCATCAAAGCCAAAATCTAAACTTTCTTCTTCATCAGAACCAAGATCTAAACTTTCTTCTTCTCCATCACTTATATCAATTGTGTCTTCTACTATTTCAACAGAAGCATTATCTGTTTCTTCAATATCACCAATTTCAGAACCCAATTCTAGTTCATCAGCAACCACATCAATTGATACAGCATCTTCAGAACCATCTCCTAGCTCAATACCAGCATCAGAATCTCCAAGATCAAAAGATCCATCGTCTACCTCGGCCACTAAACCTTCAGAACTGTCACCACTACTTAAATCGAAACTATCATCTGAACTTAGATCGAGCTCCATCCCTTCTTCTTCTGGGATTGTATCTAGCTCTGTGGTGTCAGAACCAATTTCTAAATCGTCCATTCCATCTAATGAAAGTTCACTTTCGTCATGTCCAGACATATCTGGCTCCCCTTGCGCTTTATTGTTTTCAGTATCACTTACTTCATTACTTGCTTCTAGATCATCAGGAAATGCGAGATCTTCATCATCTGGAAAAGCCAAGTCATCGATCTCAGGTAATACCGTTTCATCACTCTGTGTATTTGGATCAAATTCGCCCATTGAATTTGAATCGGATAATTCATCTGCATCAAGACTCAAAGACATTGAGTCATCATCTAAAGAGATATCTTCTATATCATTAAATAAATCTTCACTTTCAGCTTTTTCTATATCAGCTAATACTATTGCTGCTTGTCTTTCACTTTCAGTTTCTGGAAATGCTTCTTTAAATATTAAATCCATATCATCTGATATTTTTTGAGCCTCAGAATCAATAGTTTCTACGCCTGTATGTTCTTTTAGGATTACTTCTTGAAAAGCTTTATCTTCAGATGATAATTTCTGAGCATCATCTTCTAAGTTCTCCATTAACTCGGAGCTCTCATCTTCTTCAACAACTACTAATGTTCTAAGTACAGGTTTCTCTTTTGGTTCTTCAATACTACTTATGTCAAAATCAACATCAAAGAATGGAGAAAAGATTGAGGCAATTAATTTAGAACTCATTGGAGTTCGAAGATAAATATCTGCTCCAACTTTTGATCCTTGGTGCTTGGCCAACTGTTTTGAAGTTAGAACGTTTGAAAGAAGAATTATTTTGATTCCTTCAAAAGTTTTTTTTATGTATTTAATTTCTTTTTCGACTTGCTTCTTATTTACATCATAATCAAATAAAATGGCTTCTGGATCCTCTTCATCTATAAGGTGATCGATCTCTTCAAACTCATCAAATCGAACAAGATCTACCAGAGACTCTGCACCACTTTTAAACTCATTAATTGAATTGGACTCACTGTCCCAATAAAGGATTTTCAAAAACTTCTCCTAATTATTACATATTTAATAATAACAGATAGATAGACTTCAAAATAGACGGTAAAAAGATATCATTTAAGTTGATCTATGAAATGCCTTTGATTATAATTAAACTACAGTTTTATAGAGCTAAATTATAAAGACATAGAGGTTATAATGGCAAAAATTAGTACGATAGTTGTATCATTGGTATGTTCACTAACAGCATTTGCGAATGAATACCTGCCTGAAGCGATCTACCAATTAGATAAGAAGTTTACCCATCATGTACTGATTGTTGAAAAATCTACTCATAAACTTTTTCTTTATGAAAATAAAGATAAAAGTCCAAAGCTCATCAAAACTTACAATATAGCTACTGGTAAAATTACAGGAAATAAAAAATACCAAGGTGACAAGAAAACACCAGAAGGAATTTATAGCTTTCAAAATTTTCACTCTAGTAAGTACCTAACTGATAAATACGGAAAAGAGGGTTTAATATACGGCGCGGGAGCTTTTACGATGAACTACCCAAATGTAATTGATAGAAGAAGTGGTAAAACTGGTGGTGGTATTTGGCTTCATTCTGCTGATAATGACTCTCGTGTAAACAAGAATTTAGTATCTAGAGGATGTGTAGTAGCAAAGGATCTGGATTTAAAAGAAATCTCTCAATATATAGACCTTAAGAATACAAAAATTATTGTGACACAAAATATCTCTTTTATAAGAAAGGAAGCATGGCTTAAAAACAAAGAAGAAATTACGAACACAATTGTTAAATGGTCAAATTCTTGGAAGTCTAAAAATTTTACTGATTACATAAGACAGTACTCTAAAAAAGAATTTCACAGTGACTCTAAAGGAAACTTCTATGGTTACAAAGCTTACAAACAAGCAGTTTTTAGTAGAAAAGGTAATCCTAAAATAAGCTTCAAGAATATTTCAATTCTAAATAACAACAATTATGCTGTTGTTACATTAGAACAAAGTTATACATCGGATATTATTCAAGATACTGGGAAGAAAGTATTATATTTAAAAAGAAATGATGAATACAAATGGAAAATAGTATCTGAAACTTGGACAAAGCTTCCAAGCACTAATAGTATTGCTTTTACTCCTAAGATGCGTTTCTTTACAGATTCACTAACAAAAAATGGCCAGGTAGAGAATGATTCAGGATCCATCTAAAGATTTAACTTTAATTGTATATAATACTCCAAAACCACCGAAGTATATAAAGATTAATAAAACTCTGATGAAAACGTTAATTTTTGTCATTCCTATTATCGTTATATTTTCTATTGCCTTCTCTATGATCTCTTCTGTGTATATGAAAAGAAAATTAGAAAGTGCAAGAAGCCAAGAACCAGAAATCATTCTTGCTCTGAAAAAAGAGAAATCAACTTTAATTAGTAAAATTAGTATCCTTCAAACAACAAATAAAACACTAACGAAGAAAATCTCTCAAGGTGGAGCTGTTACAAATGTTTCAGCCAACCTTACAAATATCATGGCCCTGTTTACAGCACCTCTGGGTTTTGAAGATAAAAGAGGTGAAAACCTGGCAAAACTTGAAAACATGACTAATGATAATGTGGGTAATAAATTGTTATTTAAATTCGATATTCTGAATAATATTGTTAGTGGAATAAAGTTAGCTGGCTATATAACGATTGTTCAATACCATAGAAATGGTCTTAGTTTTTACCCGCAATATGATCTTTCAGCAGACTCTCCATCTCTTGAATTTAGTAAAGGAGAGAGTTTTACAGTTTCAAGATTTAGGCCTGTAATTGCAGAATTCCCAAAACCCGTTGGAACAAATGTTTGGTATAAAATATTTATTTTCTCAAGAACCGGAAACTTACTTGCTTTTAGAAAAGCAGGTCCGTTTCAATTGAATTAAGTTATGAAAGAATTAGACTTTAAAAAACAAAATTATACCGTTATTGGTATTAATAACTCTATCGAAGGTGAGCTTAAGCTCACTGGGGATGCTATAATACATTCTTCTATTAAGGGAACAATTACTATGTTCCAAGAAGGAACTTTGATATTAGAGAGAAATTCAAGCTTTGAGGGTACTATTTACTGTAATGATATTGAAGTCTTTGGAGAAGTGAAAGGCACAATTAAGGCCAATGGTAAGCTGATAATTAGATCTTCAGCTTCTATCTCGGGCAATATTCAAGCAAAGCAGATGTCTGTTTATCCTGGTGCTATTTTAAATATTGAGGGACATACAGACGACAATGAAGAAAAGTCATCTGCAGATCCAGTTCAGTAATTTATAAATATTTCTTATAATTTAATATTTTTACTTTATAACCAGCTTTTCGAAGTGGTTTAGCAAGGGCCTTACTTCCTACTATAACTTTAATTTGATTATCCCAGTTGTATAATTCACTTATAGTTTGACTTAATTTTTCAATACTCACTTGATCGATTTCACTTGGAAATTTATAGATGTCTTTATATGCACGCCCTATATGATCAAAAAATAATAAGTTACTTAAAAAAGCAGTAGATGATTCTAATTTAAACAAGTAATTACCTTTTAAGTATCTTTTTGAAAGATTATAATTAACTGGATTTATTTTTGTACTTTCAGATTTAATGACTTCTCTAATTACTTTTAGAGTATCTACAATTGTTTCGTTTTTGGTAAAAGTATTTATTCCACTTCTTCCGTACATTTTTTGTCCTGAAGAATAGGCTCCAGCACTATAAGTTAATCCACGCTTTACTCTTAATTCTTGCATTAACCTTGAGGTAAAACCTCCACCTAAAAATCTAGAAGCAAACTCTTTTGCTGTATGTTCAATACTAGACTCACTACCAGTCAAGTAGCGACCGATGCGAATTTGGGCTTGGTTAGCTTTTGGAACAGGCACAAGATAAATAGTATTGTTATCTTTACTTCTCTTTTCTACTTTTTTTGCTTCAACAATAGTATTTGATTTTTTTCCTGACCAGCCACAGTTCTTTGTAATTACTTTTTCAAGAGATTTAATTGAAGTAGGACCTTTTATATAGATTTTCTTTTTAACATTTTCAGTAAAGAACTTTAATTTGTTATGAAGGTCTTTGGCTTTAATTTTGGAAATAGACTTAATTGTTCCACCAACAGGAGCTTCGTAACCTGTACCCTCTAAGGAGACTTCTCTAAATACTCTACTTGCAATAGCTCCATGATTATTCACAGAATTCTTAAGACCTGTTAGAACTCGTTTTCTCGTTTTATGAAATTCTTTAACTGGAAATGTTGAGTTTTTAAGTAAATGACAAACCATCATCATAGTTGGAGTCATGTCCTTAACTAGACCACTGACAGAGTATGTAGCATACTCATGCGTAACATTACTTCCATAACTGGCCCCATAAAATTCAAGAGCTTCTAAGATTTCTTTTTTAGTATACCTTGTTGTCCCAGAAGTTAACTCACTAAACATAAACTCAGTAACTCCTTGTTTCTTTTTAGAATCAGTAAGAGCACCGGCGTGAAAGTAAACAGTAAAGTTATAGGTAGGAAAAGTATCATCCTCAAGCCATACAACTTCAATATCATTCCAATTTAATTTTTTCAGATTATCATCTAAATAATTTCCTGCAAAAGCAGAATTAGATATAATTAATAATATTAGTAATATTTTATTCATCTTAACCTTCTTCTTTTTTATTTTTTATGCTTATTCCAAATTGAAATAAAGATTGAGTCTTTCTTAGTTAAATATTTAGAACATGCTTCTTTAAGTTCTTTAATATTCACAGAGTTATATATACCAATTTCTTTTTGATAAAAATTGTAATCTCCGTAATAAACTTCTCTATTTCCTAAGAATCCAGCAATACCAGCATTTGTTTCTAATCCAGATATCATTTGTACTAAATATTGATTTTTTATTTTCTGTACATTTTTTTCTGTAATTGCATTTTTACAACCATTTTTGATTTTCTTATATAAATCTTTTTGAATCCATTTTAAGTTTGCACCCTTCATTAATTGCCCACCAACAAAGAACACTCCCGAATCTTGAAGGGTATAATTAGATGCCGATATTCTCGTAAGAACTGGCTTCTTATTAAGAACATATTCTCCAGTTAAATAAGAACTCCCACCATCTCCAAGAATTGAAGATAGAATATCTAAAATATAGGCCTCTCTTGGTCCAATTTTAATTCCTTTAAAAGCTAAAAAGAAGCTTGGTTCTGGACTAGTTCCATGAAGCTTAATTGTTCTTCCATCATATTTACCTTTAAAATCAAAACCTTTGTTTACTAGGATTTGAGCTTTATCAATTTCTAAAGATTCATTTTTAGGAATTTTCCCGAATTTTTCTTCTAGTTCATCAAAGATATCATCAGAGTTAACATCTCCAACAATTAATACAATTGCATTATTAGGAGCATAAAACTTTTTGAAATATTCAAAGATCTGATCTCGAGTAACACTCTTCAAATCTTTAATTTTCCCAATAACACTTGTTCCATAGGGAGTTCCTTCAAACACGGCCTTCATCATCTTAAGATACAACTTACCTCTATCGGAATTTTCGTATCTCATTTTTCTTTCTTCTAGAACAACCTTTCTCTCTTTTTCAAAAGATTTAGGATTTAATGCCATATTTTGCATTCTATCAGCTTCAAGATCTATGATTTTATTTACATGCTCGCTAGGAAGATTTTCATAATAAACAGTTAAATCATTTGAAGTGTAGGCATTATTACTACCACCATTACCTTCAACTATTTTATCAAACTCTCCTTCAGGATATTTTTTAGCACCTTTAAACATCATATGCTCAAGGAAGTGACTTGCTCCTGTAATACCATCGTCTTCATATTTTCCACCCACTTTAAAATAGGTATAATATGAAAAGATAGGAAGCTTTGGATTCTCAACTACTATTGCTGTTAATCCATTTTTAAAAACTTTCTTTTTCACATCAAATGAAATGCTTTCTAATTCATTTGATTGATCTTCTGAGGTTTTATTTTTGTCCATACTTGAACAACTCGAAATCATAATTAAGATTATGATATTCACCACTCCAAACTTCATTTTAACTCCTCGAAATAATTAAGCTTTTATTATACACTAGGTTCATATAATCTATCTGTATGGGAAATAAAAACAGCGCTGTTAATGTACAGAATAAATCTAAGATAAAAATCACGGTCCTTGGAAGTGGAACAAGCACTGGTATACCTACTCTGGGATGTAAATGTTCTGTATGCACATCAAAAATTCAAAAAAACAAACGATTACGTTCAAGTATCATTATAACTATCAACAATAAAAGAATCCTAATTGATGCTTCAACTGACCTTCGGACTCAACTTCTCGATAATAATATTGATGATATTGATGGATGTATAATTACTCACGAGCATGCCGACCATACTCATGGAATAGATGACCTACGACCTTTTTGTTTCAAAAAAGAGAAACCAATTCCAGTCTTTGCCTCTGAAGTAACCTCTAAGATTTTGACCAATAAGTTTAGTTATATTTTTCAAAGACATATACTTTTTAAAGATAAAAAGGTTCTTGGTGGAGGTATACCAAAACTAGACCTCAATGAAGTATCCCCAGGTTCAAACCTTATTCTAGGAGAAGAGTTCACTTTCTTTTCTCTCCCTCATGGTCATCATGAAACTCTTGGTTTTAGAGTTGGTAAATTTGCCTATATTATAGACTGTAATGAGGTTTCAGATGATATAATAGACTCTCTTAAAGACGAACAATTAGAACTCCTTATTATAGACTGCTTAAGAATTAAAAAGCATCAAACTCACCTTCATCTCGATCTTGCTCTAGAGTACGCCAAGCGTATTGGTGCGACAAAAACAGGACTAACTCACATGTCTCATGACTTTGAGCATGAAGATTTTTCACAGATGCTATGTAAAAATTACGGTGATTCCATATTTCCTCTATATGATACCCAACAGTTTGAACTTTTTTACTAGCGTTTTTTTTGAAATCCCCTTATATTTACTTCAATATTATAACCTTAAATAAAAGAGGATCTCAGATGAAAATTGCTGTACCTAAAGAAATTAAAAACAATGAAAATAGAGTCGGTCTAGTACCTTCTGGTGTTCGCCAATTAGTTCAAGATGGACATGAGTTATTTGTTCAAAAAACAGCTGGTTTTGGTATTGGTATTTCTGATGAAGAATATATTACTGCCGGTGCAACTATGGTTGATACAATGGAAGATGCTTTCGCTGCAGGAGAAATGGTCATCAAAGTTAAAGAGCCTCAGGCCGTAGAAATTGCTCTACTAAGACCTCACCATATTCTTTATACATATCTTCATCTTGCTGCAGATAAGCCTCAAACAGAAGGTTTAATGAATTCTGGTTGTACGGCTATTGCTTATGAAACAATTCAGTACCCAGATGGATCTCTTCCATTACTAGTTCCCATGAGTGAAGTTGCCGGACGTATGGCCACTCAAGTAGGGACGACATTTTTACAAAATGATAAAGGTGGAAAAGGTGTTCTTCTTGGTGGTGTACCAGGTGTTAAAAGAGCAAGAGTTACTGTTATCGGTTGTGGGATCGCTGGAACAAATGCAACTAAAATGGCAATGGGTCTAGGTGCTGATGTTACATGTATTGACCTTTCTACTAAAAGATTAGCAGAGATGGATGATCTTTTTGATAATAGAATTACAACACTATACTCAAATTCCCAAAATATTGAAGAAGCTGTAATCGCCTCAGACTTAGTAATTGGAGCTGTGCTGGTTGCAGGAGCAAAAGCTCCTAAGTTAGTTACAAGAGATATGATTTCTAAAATGGAAAAAGGATCTGTTGTTGTTGATATAGCAGTAGATCAAGGTGGTTGTATTGAGACTTGTACACCTACGACTCACGCAAACCCAACTTTTGAAGTTGATGGTGTTATTCACTACTGTGTGGCCAATATGCCTGGAGCAGTTGCTAGAACATCTACATATGCACTTACAAACGTAACACTAAGATATGCAAGAATGTTAGCTGCCAATGGAGTGGACAAGTCAATTATACAGGATAAAGCTTTAAGATTAGGTGTAAATATTTATAAAGGTACTCTATGCTACGAACAAGTAGCAGAAGATCTAGATCTTACATATACTCCTCTTAATCCAGAAAAATACTTATAAATTACCTACTATAAATAATCCCCTGTTATGTTAAACTATTAATATGACAGGGAATCCCTCATTAGATAAAATTATACTTGGAATCAATGGAATCATTATGGCCGCAGCAGTTGGCCTTATCTATTATTCTAACAATATGATTATGCCTCCACCAACAGATCAAAATGGTGAATTTACAAGCATGGTTCAAGACTCAATGGCAGACTTCAAGAAACAGCCAGTTGTTTTTAAAGAAATGGTTGTAAATCTATATTCAAGACAGAGAAGATTAAGATTTTTAAATTTAACTATGAATATTGAAGTCTATGATGAAGGTCAAGAAAAGATTATTGGCATTTATAAACCGGTGGTCATTGATAGTTTAATTGATATTGCTGGAAATATGAAACCAGAAGAACTTAACTCTGTTACAGGTAAAATGCTTCTGGAATCTCGTGTAAAAACTAAAGTTAATGACTTTATCAAAAAGCCTATTATTAAGAAAATCTACTTTTCAAAATTTATTGTTCAGTAGTTTATTGTTTCGTAGTTTATTGTTCAGTAGTCGCAGCTGGAGCTGTTTCTCTTTCCCCACCTAATTGAACATAGTTTCCTTCTTCATCATCAAGTGATTTTAAGTAAGTATCAACTTGAGAAGTAGAAATTTTACCCTCTGCTACTAGTCTATCTCTTAAACGAAGGTCCATTTCTTTGTCTTCTAAAGCCATACGAAGTTTCATGTTCACTACCCTTTTATTTGAAATTATTTATTAATTTATAGTAAGTGATACTAGGTATCATAAATCGATAAAACTTGGCAAGTTTGAATTTATTGCCAAAATTTCGGATCTTTTGGGTCATGCTGTTCTTTTGGAGGTCTTGGCTCATCTTCAACAATTGTTAACTTACCGCGCATTTTGTCTTTATGACGCTTTTTTTGAACTGACTCGACTGAAGAAGAAAATGATCCCCCACGTGCCTTCATAGATTTATACTGTAAAAAAAGAAAAGCAAAAATCATTGAGCCTAAATGGGCGAAACTAACTGCACCAGAACCAGAAAAGAACCCCATATATAATTGAATTCCAGCTAAGAGCATACAGAAGTATTTTGCCTTCATTGGAAACAAAAGCATGAAAGTTAATTGTCTTTCAGAGTATATTATTGCGTAAGATACTAAGAGAGCATATCCAAAACCAGTTACTCCCATTAGAGGAGCCGCTAAACCAGTAAAGGCTGAAAGTCCTAAATAAATTGGGACAACTGCAATGACTGAAACTAGAAACAATTGAAGGTAAAACTTTTGTCCCCATTGTCTTTCAAGATCACTTCCAATAAACCAAATGATTAAAGATTCGAACAATAATCCCATAAAACTAGCTTCCATAAAGGGATAAGTAATAACTTGATAAATCAGTCCTGACTTAATTCCATTTAAACTGAGGGCCAAGTATCCAGCAAGACCTCCACCAATGGCAGCATTCATTACGAATAAGACAACCATTGTGATGATTATGATTTTATTTATTTTTGAAAGTGGTGGAGCTTGAAATTGAGCACCTTGCATAGCTGTGACCTTTTGTACTTTTAGTTTATTTTGTTAACTAACTATTCGGCTTTTGTGAGATTTCTATTAATACTCCACCGGTAGATTTTGGGTGAATAAAATTAACTAAGCAATTACCTGCTCCAATTTTAGGTGCTGGATAGATAAAGCGAAATCCTTTACTCAGTAGTTCTTCTTGTTTTTTAGCTATGTCCTTAACCTTAAAACATAAATGATGAATCCCAGGACCATTTTTATCAATGAATTTTTGAATCGCACTATCATCACTCGTTGGTTCTAACAATTCGATATGGGCGTTAGTGTCTATATGAGCAAAAGCCGTTTTTACTTTTTGTTCTTCAACAACTTCTCTATCAGCGCTGAATGTTAATCCAAGATCCGTATAAACCTTAATAGATTCATCCAAGTCTTTAACAGCAATGGCAACATGGTCTAAGATACAATCTTCTAATTCTGGTAGCATTATTTAGTCCTAATAAAAAAGTAACGTATTAAGAATACGTTACCTATTATTTTTGAATTTATAAAGAATTAGTTTAGTTTGTTCCGCCACAAGTGAAATCAAAGAACCCATTTGAAAAGTCAGGTGGATCACAAGCTGCATTACACCTATTCGGATCACTTGGATTGAAACTAGGCATCACTGGTGCTGGAGGTGGCTTACAAATACCATTTGCACAATCTCCAAACTCTTCAAATGTATAACATCTTAGAGCACAAGTTTGGCCACCTTGGGGGTCAGAACCTGTCTTAATTATAAAACATCTTGTTACTGGATGCTTCATACACCACTCTTT
>Ga0209712_10000632_pt1 | contig 30723 bp, 35 predicted proteins | sample ArcOceMetagenome_FD_187443 | JGI IMG/M metagenome (GOLD analysis project Ga0209712, IMG submission 187443) | Marine eukaryotic phytoplankton communities from Arctic Ocean - Arctic Ocean - Greenland ARC118M Metagenome (SPAdes) (version 2) | ecosystem: Environmental > Aquatic > Marine > Oceanic...
ATCTAATTCAAACTTCGCTTTACCACCTACACCCAGTTCGGCAGGATAAATAGGCAAAACAAGACGACTGTTCACGGCAGTTAGGTTTTCTACAAAGTTCAGTGTAGCCCCCGGCTCGACACGTTCACCGCGCACCATGACAGCAAATGGCGCAGCCTCCTCCAGCGTAAACTCGAAGGTGTGCGGCCCGCGAGCGACACGGCCCAATGTATCTGCAATCACACCAGTATCAATGACGGCTACAGGCTCACCATTGTCATACCGCAATGGCTTGTCGACAGCCAGTGTCTCAATATCCTGTAAAAGTATTTCCCTCACCGACTCGCCATTGGCCGCAGATGCAAACGCGGTCATGAACATTAGTAAGCAAGCGATTATTCTATTTTTAAAACCCATTTATAAGCGCCTTATTAGATTTGCTTATCGTGGATCTTAAGGATATTTTTCAGCAACTCTGGAAATAGAAGACGCTAAATCACACCGTGTAATTTAAAAATCACCATGTGTTCGGCTTCTATAAACCGGGATTCAGGTGTACTTGATTGCATATGCTAGGTTTTCACTATCAAATACCTTCAGGAAGCAAGCATGTATACATCGCAAAACCAGAACAACTATGAGCAGAGGCGCGTTCACCCCGTCCCAAGAGGAAACACAATGGTTAATGATGGGCCGCAATATGATCGGCAAAGACGTAGCGAGCAGCTACCAACCAGTACATCGAATCAAGGCAGAGGTAATGCACAGAATCCCTCGACTGAGACGCAGCGACAATTTTTCAATATCAAAGCGCACGGAAATAAATCAGCCGTCGAAGTGGCTCCAGATACAACGGCTCAGGGATGGCACACCATCAGAATTGAAAGTGCGGCCAAACTAGAAAATAGCAAAGCTTACAACTGGGATGGAAAGGTAAGTCTTCAGCTTACGAAAACTGAACTACCGGTCGTTATTGGTACGCTACTTGGCTATTACCGAAGATGTGAATATAAAAACCATGGGGCTGGCTCGGACAAGTGGCTTATGATTGAAAACCAATGCGGGTCAGGCAAGAACCAAGAGTTCTTTTTCAAAGTGGGGCAAACCACAAACAGAATATTACTGCCTACTCCTGTGTCGCTGCCTGAAGCGAATATGATGGGCCTGCTGGCACTATCACAGTACATTAAGAATTTTGAAGGTGTGACCGCTGATGCCGCTTTAAGCTCTATCAAAACAATGTGTACTCATATGCTGCGCAACCAGAAAGGCGGAGGGTAACTCTTGATGAGTAGCCGCACTTATAGCCTCTGATAGTTCATTTCTTCGAATCCGCTAAAAGCCCAAAGCCATTTCGGTCCTCACCATGCTTTTAGCGGTCAACTTGCTGGTCAATAGTCCGCACCAGCAAAATAACTATGCTAGTCGCTTATGACCTCTTAGCCATTTCATAATCATTGAAATAATGTATAAGATGAGATTAATTATCGCTGAGACACAAAGAGCTGTGAGCATCACAGGAAGAACTGTTGTTTGAAAAGCCATACTTAGAAATTGATACGCGCCCTGCCCTGCACCTATCGATGAAATAAACAGCACCAGCGATGTCGTTATGATTAGTCCTACACCAGCTCCTTTAAAGTCTTGTTTACTCGGTATTGAGAAAACCACCACATTCACAGATAGATAGAGCGTCATCCAAAACTGCCAGTATGAGCCATTATTGCTCACTATCTGCCAAAGAAATGAAGCAATGTTAAATACTTGCACTCCGCTCAATTGAAGAATAAACAAACTGGGATCGGGGAATAGCAAATTCGAACTAATAATTATTCCATAGAGCGTGACACCTCCTCCGAGGATAGGTGCCAATCCTATTGCCATATTGGTAAAGTGAGACAGAAATGAAGGTCTATAGGTATGTTCTACTGAACCAAGTGTCCCGCTATCATTGAAACTGAATAGCGTGATACTTTTTACTTTATGCCCACACGCCCAAGCCATTAGTAAATGTGAAATTTCGTGTATCGGTACGAAGATCGATGCGGGAATCCACACGAGCGTTTTCCCGCCTATTTGCCGGAGCAAATTGAGATAGCTCTTTTGCATTAAGAAAAGCAAATTTAACAAAATGAATATCGCAGTAGTTACAGCGACTAGGAAGTAAATCTCACTCACTAGTTCATAGCCAAATTAAACGACTGCTCTTGAGAGAGGGTATACCGTGACACTTTCATCATCATCTAGCGGCAAGTACTCCATTTGTGATTTCATCCAATGTGCCATCATTGAAGCAATGACGGCCTCATGACGCTCTATATTGGTAAAATCAAAGGTCTCATTTTCAAATGTTTCGGCAATAAACCACTGAGCTTCAATCTCGGTTGCCAACCGAACGATACTTTTCTTAGTATCAATAACAAAGTACGGCCTACTATTATTTAAAGTGGTAAGTGCACCACGTAGTGCGAAGGGCTGTGACAGGAACAACCGGGTTACATTTTGGTATGGAAGTGAAACATTTCCGCTGGGCAAACAGATGACAACCAGACCATTTATTTCAGTAATTACTATGGTCTCTGACTCTGTGAACACCGAAGTTAAGGTGGACAAAACGTCCGGCCACCTCAGCATGGTATAGATCATAACTGCCTCTACTCTCTATTTATCAATTCTTCTATTTTTCTAACGTATTCAGCTCTGATAGGAAACTTAGAAACCCAGTCATTGAGTTTCAATTTTTCACTTTCTTTCTGGAGCTTGATGCTTCTTGCAATCATACGAACCAAATTCAGAAACTCTCTCGCCAACTTGTGTTCTCTAGATCCCTCACCAAGAAAATCGAGAAAATGTTGTTTAGATTCAACCAATCCATCTATAAGGTCTACCGAATCGCCTATTTGCATCTTCCCGTTTAACAAATCAGATGCCTGAGATATGACAATGGACGTTTTATCCCCTTTCACCACGTAACCTAAAGAACTCACATACCTTCTCCTCAAATTTACATTGGCAAATGTACAGGACTTTACACTCCCCTCACTATTTACGATGGCGTTATTTTCTCCGTCTAATTTTTTTGCGAGTTTTGGACACCTATATACTGGTGGAACAAATTACCTATGAAGGAAAAATATGAAAAAGGCTGTAACCACGTTAGCAGGATTATGCATAGTCGGAATTGTTTATTACCTATCACCACCAGCATTGTCAGAGTTTTTCTCGACTCAGATTGACCCAACCACTGAAGAGGGGAAAAGGTCCGTACAAGAACTTATCACCGGCACATGGGTGCATACCGATACATTGTGTAAAAGCGAGGTTGACTACCTTACTACTCAGGAATTTATTTTTGGCATAGATTTACCACCCACGACAATAGGTGCAGTAAGGTTAAAGAGAGATAATATAGACTTTTCCACACTTAAAGATAACGCACTAATCGAACTTACAAGCCGTTGGTTCGAGCAGTGCGACCGCTATCCAATCAGCCAACAACCTCCGATTGTAGTGAGCACGGATAATCTTAGTCGCTCCCGGACCTTTCTTTTTTACCCAGATCTAAAGCTCATTCTTATGGTCAAAGAAGACGGCATTTACAATCTCATCAAACAAGACGAATTAGTCAGCCTGCCCGTCTATCAAGGCACGCCCGGGTAACCACATTTCAAGCCTTCATCACTAATAGCTGTATGCTTACAGAAAATACTGAGTGAGAGCAAAAATGCATATAGGGCATTTCGACGGTGCGTGCCAGCCCAACCCGGGTGAACTGGGTTTAGGCGCATGCATCCTAGATGAAAACGGAGTGGAGGTTGCCGCTGTATCAGCTTATCGAGAATTTGGCACGAACAACCAAGCCGAGTACCTTTCCTTAATCTTACTGCTCAAGTCCTCTATCAAGCTGGGCGTGCGTGAGCTTAAGTGCTTTGGAGATTCAGATCTTATAATCAAGCAGGTTACCGGTACATTTCAGGCCAGCCAGAAGTTCCTACCTTACTTAACAGAGATAGGAAAGCTTGCCCCCCGGTTCTCAAGTCTGAGTTTTCATTGGGTACGACGTGAAGAAAATGTGAGAGCCGATCAACTTTCGAAAATGGGACTTGATAGCAAAAGTGTCAGACCCTTTGTTCACATCAACGCTTTCGAATCCACACGGCCTCATGAAGCCCCTCTAAAAATCAATGAGACACCGTATTCCCAACCATCAAAGCTGAATCGAGTGAGGTATTTAGGCAACTATCTAATATCAATTCAAGAGCGACAGAACGTTGCTGTGCTGGATGTAAAGTCCATGCAGTGTAGCTGTGTGGATTTCAAAAAGAAAATGTCTTGCAAACATACAGAGGTTGCTTTACCCATCCGACACACATTGATGAGGCCGACCTGTAAAGCTTAATTAATCCACCAGATGAGCGCACCGTTCTGAAAGCACGAGTAACCTGTCCAACAGGCGCTTAACAGTATCCATCGGCATTATTTTCAGTGCGGTCTGAAAGATATATCTATCGCCATCGCGAAGTAAGATTTCATGTTCTTTACACTGCTCATTAAATTTCAGCATTTGCTCATCGGATAGTTGCACGCTACTACAAAAAAGACAGCGAATGGAAAACTCCCGTATCTCGATTCGACGTTCAAGCCAGCCTTTATCGGTATCAAACAGTGTAATTTCCCCATAGGAGGTGATCACTGAAATATGGGGAAACGGCTCAGTCAATAGGTCGTATCTAACCCCCCTGACAAAACCTAAAATTTCACCCAGCTCCTGTATTGTTAGGTTATCGATAGCTGTTTGCAGCTCAAATCTGCTATTACTAATATGCTTATTGAACGGCCCTTGCGCCGACTCATCTGAATTTGCAGTCATTTCACTTCTCGTTCGTTGTTTATGCCACAGCCTGCCCGTTTAAAACAAAAATCAACGCGAGAACCAATGATCCGTAGCTGATAATATGCTCCCCGATACTGTTTGTTTGTGCATAGATAGGTGCTCTATAGTTTCTTCCGAAGGGGAATAATATAGGCACCCCCTCTGGGGTCAAATAGTCTCCTACAAGATGGAGTCCGGCACCTACAGCTAAGTAGCAAACTAGTATATTGTCATATTCCAGTCCCAACCAGAACAATCCACCGACGAATAACGCACTATGAGTTAACTTCCGGTGTCCAAAGAGCATGTATATGGGATAGGAAAGATACTTGACACGCTTTCCTATGGTTGAGTCAGGATAGTCGATATCAGGGAGTAAAACGCCAACCATAACAACTACGTATTCTAAGAAGATTCTCGCGTCAATTACCCAACTTTTCTCTAGCTGATAGTCCTTGTATACGAGAAAGCATGCTGTTGCGACCATCATATGGCCTTTTACCATCATAGGGAGGCACCTTGTGATAAATAAAGTGTCATTCGCAAAAAAGACCGCTTGAAAGCGGCCTTGACTGGGAGTTGATTTATTCTACTGTTTAGAAATATCATCACGGTCGCCCTGAGCTTGCAAAATGTCAGAGCGATTCTTAATAGCTTCCTGCTCTCTTTCGAATATGCGCTGTTCCTGTTCAGCGAGCTGGGCACGACGTTTATCCAGTCTCCGTTCAAGGTCATCAAACGATGCCTGCACTTTCACATCCAACGCTTTTGTTTTTTGCGCCTTTAATACCCTGTTGAATTCCTCAAAAGGCATTTTTAAAAGTACGTAACTGTGATCGACACCATCAACCGGGATAATAACTTGCTCAACAACGTCGTATCCCACTACCGGCACTGCATCTACGATTTTATCGATAAGGAAGCGAGTTTGCGTCGTAACGTTGCCTTCAGTATCTCCTTGCGCAAAGGAGCGCTCGGAACCGGAAAGTTCCTGATTAAACATCTTTGCTACCTGAAACTCAGCATCCAATCGGGCTGCTCGCAATCCAAATTGAGCGCTTTTTGACTTTGACATCCCGACGCCGTAAACCCCAGTGGAATCAGCTTGAGGTGGCTCAAGTATCCATGCCGGCATTGCGTCAATTTCAGCTTCGCGACGCTCCTGTTCGTGCTCTGCATACTGCTCTCGCAAGTCCTGCTGGCGTTCTTCCATCGCTTCTAAGCGATCATATAACTCATCAGTAGGTGAGCTTGCACACCCTGATAAAATCGCACCAGTCACCGTTACAACTAATAGTTTTTTTAACATTGTCATGGAATACTCCTGTTGATTTGACCTTTTCACTTTACCCTCTCGTTTTATACGCGCTGGAAATCCGGCTCATCATTGCCAGGTTAATTGCGCATTGATAGATGGGCTTCAAAACAACCAAGGCGAAGATATTTGTTATGAGGTATTTTATCTGGCCCGGGAACAAGCATGGAAATTAGAGCGAGCTTAAATGCCCCCCCTAATCAATCTAAAAGCATTGTGCAATCCTGCTTTACATAGCCATACCAGCGATTTGTCTTTTTGCACTCTTCTAGTTCAGGTAATTTAGACATCATTAAGCTAAATGCTTTCTTGCTGCGCTTTTCAGACAACCGGAAAGGCTGGCAAGCATCCATCTGAACGTATTCAGTGGCAACAAATACAAATTCCTCTACTGGTATATCCTGTAGTCGAGCGACATACTTATAAAACTCTTGTTGAATGTCATAGCGCAGATCTTCAATCTGTCTGCGAAATTTCTCGGGTTTTACTGATGCCGTCGTTTTCATATCTACGGCTACGTCGTCAAAGCGAAGCCAGTCAAATTTTACTTTTAGCATCATCCCTGTTAGCGGACACATTGCGAAAATAGCTACTTCAGGCAATCCATACTGGAAGTACTGATTAGCTTCTTCGTGATCTCTGGTGGTTTTCATAACACGATGAGCGTCGTCCCATACGATGGAATCCACCGGCACTTTCCCACCATAGGTCGTTACGGGTTCCCCTTCCCACACCCCCTCTTCAGCCGGTCCAAATGAATCAAGATACCTTTGGCGCTCAACTTCAAAAATTCTAACGTTTCGAGCTATTTCAATTTGCTGTGCGTGCTGTGGGTTGCTAGGGTCCAATGAGGGAACCTTGTGCTCTATAAAGTCGATTAGCCTTTCAATTTTCTGTTGCTTATTCCCGGACTTCGGAAGCCCTAAGCAAACCAGCGTTTCCTCAATTTCAATAGCGGTTGTCATAGCTTCAGGCAGATCACTTTGCACCATGTCACGAAAGAATTTTTGATAATACCCTTGAGGTTCGAGCACGAGCGTGTGCCCATGAGTCCCAGCATCGAACGTATTTTTCTGAGCTTGGGTCCGTTTCCTATCGACACTTGAAAGATAATTGCGATAGTACAAAGCTGGAGATTTGATGAAATCTTTCAGCTTCGAGGATGAGAGCGCTGGAAGTGAGTGGTACACATCGTTAGGCATGTCCAAATAGATTCCTTCGATGATATTGCCTTCATCATCCAGATAGTTAGGCTCACCTTTAACGTTGTATGCAGGTACCGCCCTTTCATGCCAGTTTGAATACTCCTGCTGCAATTCACCTGTATCTCTATCTAATGCCAATGCCATGTTGCTCTCACTTCGGTTGCCACTTGTACACTGCCATTTAATCACTTATAGCTAATCTCGCTGACAATCCGGTCTCCGTGAAAAGTGACCACGCTAAACCGCAAACCAAGCGTCGTTATCCTTTCCCTTTAAAGTACCCCTAAGTTAATTCTTCGGAGTATTCGAGATGAGCGCATTAAAAGAGATTATCAAGCTATATAAAGATGAAGGCTTCCGGGCGGAATTTATCTCTAACTATGAGAAAGCCGGGGAGAATCGCTATGTAGCAGAAAACCAATTGGTAGCGGTCTTTCAAGCCATTACAACGAACAATGCCAATGGAATTTCAGCAAACCCTCCATTATTTGAGTCTGATGTAAGTTCTATTCGACGTGTATTGCTAACGGTTTCCAGTGAGGGGTTAATGCTCGACCCACGAAAAAAAGAAATAGCCTTAATCACAACGCCAGCAGTTAGCGGCAAGCCATATCTGGATTTTATTTTGTGTTATCGCGGCATGTATAAACTGGTTGGCCTTTCAAAAAAGGTGCTCACAAGCTCACTGGAGATTGTGTATGAAGGTGATACTTTTGAGTGGCGAGGAGAATCGGAACCTCCAAAATATATAATGGATTTAGGGCACAACAGTGAAAACATTCTTGCTGCCTATTGCACTTTCAGAATGGCTAACGGCACCTTCATTTCTCATTTGGTCAATGCTGAAGAGATTTATGAAATTATTAACTCATCCATTCAAGCAACCGAACAAGCCGGGGGGGATGCCAGTATGTGGACCGGGCCTTGGAGAACGCGTTCACTTCGATCAAAGATTTTTCGAAGTGCGTTTAACATTCATCGTGCATCATTACTAGAATCACGAGACATGATTAACTCTCTTACTGATGAAGATGCAGCGCCAGATCTTGAAGCGTTTGCTAAAGTATTGGAGCAGCGCCTAAACGAAGAGAAAGGAGAAGAAGAATGAAGGCAGTCATCCTTTATTTATCGAAGTACTTTGGTAATCAGCATTATAAGCGAATCGTTCATTGGACTAACTCCCAGTATGCGCGGACAGGCAATGTCAGCGGCCAAACGATTAGCCTGAATGACGTCAACGAGTTTATGGTAGTGGACATGCTGAAAACACACCTTGAAACGCTCTCCCTGCCTCTCAATACGTTTTTAGATGGGGTACACGTGTTACCTCGCATTAATTCGACAGGCAGCGATTTTGAAGCGGTTTTAAAACTTAATCATAAGGCCTTTATGTATCACTATGAAAGAGCCGGTTTATTGGTTGACGACATCGTTTTTGCTCACAAAGGCGATCAGGTAACGTACACTGGTACTGATGCACATACGCGCTACAAATTGAATCCCTTAAACAAAACACAACCCATAATGTGCGGATTCATTAACTTCACTGCTGGCAGGAATAAAGGCTCAATCCTGATCTCTCAAGAAGAAATTGAAGGTGAAAAGTCTGTTGGAATTACGAACCTGTTCAACGGTGTTGACTGCCTCGCTTATGAAGAGTGGTTATCCAGCTCATGCGCCCTTATGTTTAAGCGTTTGCTTTCTGACACCTCTTCTGTAGCGTTACTTAAGCACCTTAAAAGCGAGGAGGTGTCATATATACGCGAACTAATAAGCATGTCTGAGAGCTTCTATGAAAGAGCTGCTGTTTCTGATAACAACCGACCAAACAAATATATTAGCGATTATGGCCGGGTAATCGGACATTGCTTTCAGCGATTCAGCGCTATGGATAAGAAGTTACATTCACAGTCTGAACGTCGCGATAACGTGGTGCCAATTTCTCTATCTAAGACAGCAAAGCAAGCGCAATCTAACGACAATGGTAAAACAATGCCTCTTTCTTATGCCGAAAGAAGCGGCGTAACAGGTTTTGGTAATTTTTGAAAAGCGACTGGCTAAGCACTTTAAATTGAGAAGCTATTTTGAAAGAAGAATTTAGTACGAAAAAGGTCGCAGCGGGACGACAAGCACTGGATGAGGCCACTCCTCCCAATGCATTCATTTGCAGTGATTTCGCCTATAAGATAAATAACTCTTCTGTCGTTCACAGACTAATGATTGTCGAGCTAAAGTCTGGCGATTTTCAACTAAAGGAGTTTGTCTATAACTTACCCCGGGCCAGCCAGTTAATAGTGAAGTCTTCATACCGGAACGTGTGCTCCAAGGATGAAGCTATTTCACAGTTCAATACTAAGTCTATTGAGCTTAAAGATTTTGGTTACCGGGCTGTGGGCCACAAAGAAGTTGAACTGGCACGTATTTTTGAGAATGGTTTTTTCATTAATAGATTTGATTATGCTTCCCTCAGTCAATATATGCCTAAATCGGATTTGATTTACCAACCGATAAACGGAGGGATACACTGCTTCCTGAAAATTAATCAGTATGGTGAAATTGCGTTACATGAAATCAATCATGCAAATGAAGTCATCGCTGAGCGTTGCCTGATAACCCCCTATGTGAAGTGCTTTGCAGATGCACTGCTTAAACATGAGAATTTTAGGGGAGCTTTAATTGAGGGTTTTGCTACCGAGAATAACTTTACGATCATAGATGCAGGGTACCTTATTGATAAGGACTTCAGTAATACGTCATTGTCTGAGCGTTTGTCGGCACTGGAGCAGATGATTGGCAACGAGCATGAGCGACTTGGCGTTTACTTCAGCTCTCCATGCAAAATCTCGAAACATGAAGCAAAGCATCTAGGACGTTATGTAATAGAACGCGGCCACGATACCCAATTTTCTCTGTATGATGCCTGTGCCCGGGTAAGGAAAGTTTATACTTCACAGAATGTACTTGCTCTTCAGCCAGTTGATAATTTGAATGGCACCGTGCACTGTCAGTATATTGATAACGAAGACCTCACCTATGATTTTCCATACCTGAGCAGTCAAACTCATTTGGCAATGGAAACTTACTATGTAAGTGAGATGGCAAACCGGCCTACGCTAATTTTCTAAATAAAAAAGTCGCAGAAGGACGCTATTGTCCGACTGCGACTTTTAGGGTGGAAAACAGATCAGTATGCCTTCTCGGCCTTTTCCTTTTCAACGATTTGCTTAATCGCTTCTGCCAATGTCATCCCCTTGTCCATATAAGACTTAATCAAATCCTTCTCTTCTTTCTTGGTTGTGTTAATCAGCTGAATATCCCGTGGCGTATAGAGCCGACACACGTGTGAGACCTCGTTACTGACTATCAACACCTCAGAGTATGCTTCGTCTGTTATAGAGGGTTCTGGGGGCTTTGTATGAACAGTTTCTAACTGACGAATGATATCGTTCCCGCCAATAGTATTGTTCTTCCTCAAATCCTCAATTTCAGTATTCTGTTGTCCTAAAAGCATCTTCCATTGGCTATTCGCAAGTACAGCTTTACCTACCTGAGATACCGAAGCATCGTTGACTGACTGAGTAGCCAAGCATCCCGCTGCGCCATATTTACGGAATCGACGCCATCCTGCCTCAATGAACTCGGCAAAGAATTTCATCATAGGGTTAGCTTTTTCTTCTTTGATGAACTCCCATGCCTCGTCGAGAATAAACATACGGCGACGGGGATCGTCTTTCGACGAAATATACATTTTGCGTTGAATACCCATAACAAGAGACATGAGCACACAAATTTGAAGATGCTTATTTGATTTAATCTGCTCAAGTTCACAAACAACCAACCGGGTATCGAAAGACACTGGCGGATACTTGTTGCTGAAGAAGTCTTCATATGGTCCACCTTCAGAGAACGGCTCAAGCTGTCTACCAATGGATTTCATGAATTCGAACTCGGAGGCTTTGCATCGCAAAGATATGTCTGTGACGGTGGATTGATGCCCTTTTTCTTCCCAGACTTGCAGCACAATCTTCATTAGCTGTGCATTCTGGTCATCAGAGATTTTACCTTCTGGAGATGCCATGGTTTTTAACAGACTCATGATCATCGGCATCTGATCCACATCCTTCATGTCCGTGACATTAGGGAACGGGTTTAAGCTGTACTTAGCATCGGTACCAAATTCTAAGAATTGCGAGTTGTTGTACATATTCGAAAGCTTTTTATAGCTCTCACCGACATCGATAATGAATACCTGCCCACCATCGTAATACATCGGTGTCCCGCCACCGGCGAACTCTGAATTTTTCTTAATTCCAGACCCCAACATTGCATTCACAAGTGTCGAAACCATGAAGCTCTTACCGCTACCGGAGGTAGCCGCACAATATATGTTGTAGTTTGTTGGGGAGACAAAGAAATCTAATCCAACAGCTTGCCCGAACCGGTCGCCCATAATCATCACAGGCCGTGCTGTATTGCCTTTCCAACCAGCAATATGCGGTGTGATGTATCGAAGTGCTTTAGTGGTCGCAAATGAAAAGCGATGAGACATTCGCTTAAAGGATTCATCGAGACCAAAAGGCAAATTGCCTAAAACAAATGGCAGAGTGAAGAATGTATCGGCGACCAGTTTAAAGTTCGATTTCTCGTAAAAACCTGACACCTTTTCATAAAAATCATCTGCATCTTGCTCGTTTTTACAGAAGCATGACATTTGCATCGCGTATTCAACAATTTTGGAGCCTTCATTGTCCATTTCGCGAGCGACTGTGGCGTAGTCATTCCGTTGATATCTCAACTTTTCCAACCATTGCAATACTTCCCCTTTTGCTTGGTTGTTGACTACTGCCCTTTTAGCATTAAATTTCTTGCGTGCCTTTTTCTCATTGGGGTAAACGACATTTAGAGTCAGGATGTAGTGCTCATTCAATACGACTGCACCTGACAGCCACTGCCCAATAAGATGTATCATGCCACCGTACGCCATGTTTTCAGGCCAATCCCGAACTGACATGCTCTTTATGAACTGTGTTGGTTTTGCGTTTGAATCATAAACCTGAACGCCAGTGGGACGCTGCTCAACAGACCAGCCCGGGTCGATGAAGTTTTCACGAATCTCTTCGCCAATACCCACCCTATCTTTAAATTGCGGACCTTTTCTCCAAGATGGCCGGTCACCGTACATATTGAGCAACACGTTCATCCGGCGCTCAAGATCATGAGCATTACCCAAGCGAGGCGAAAATGGGGATAAGGTGGACATACTGCGACGTATTTGTTTCATGAAACCATCTACAAGTTTGTCGGATGGTAATGCTCCTTTATACTTGATACGAACCGTTACCCAGCATTCATAGTTCCTGAAGCGATAGCCATTCTGGTTAACATCTTCAAGTGCACCTTGGCGAACAAAGTTTTTGTTGGCGCTCGCCATTGCTTCGATTTTTTCCCGGTCCTCTTCAGCTTCCTTTCGGACCTTCTCTTTCTGCTGTGCTTCAGTAAGGCCTGCTGCGCCGTTCTGAACGGGCATAGGCGATACACGGTTTCCACGAATATCATCGTATCCCCATAGCGTATTTTCCAAGTCCGGGAGCGACACCAGCGACCACTGGAGCATTGTATTTTCTGGATATTTTTCTTTGAAAAAGTTTGTCAGGGCGCTAGATGTTTTATTATCCGCTCCAGTAGTCGGGTTTAGGATCATAAACACGCCGATGGTCTTATCGTCGAACAGGAAAACTCCATTATTGGAATTTACGTTGTCACCAACCGGCATGAAATCAACCACGGAAAATAACTCTGACACTCTCGCGCCACGAAACAATTTAGCTTTGGTTTCCTCTGCGGTTCTCATTCCTATTGCTCCCCAACTGGCACTTCAACACCAAGGCCATCAACGCCTTGCGCTCGCTGATTGACGCGCTGTAGGTTTTGCTGTGAGTCCCGCTTCATTTGAAGAGGAATGATTCGACTGGGGCGGAGTGCTGCATCGCGACCGACTCTGAATGTACTTGGTTTAGTATCGACAAACACATAACCCGGCATGTTTAATGCCCCGCTATCGTCCTTATAGGCATTAATCAAAATACGCATTGGCTCTGGCTCACTCATAATTGCCAGAGCTTCGGGTGCCATTGGCTCACCATTATTGGGCCAAGCACCAAAGTCAGTATTCGGTGCCGTAGCAAAGCGGTTCTGCGGTACTACTTCCGCTTTTTGATAGTTATAAGGGGTATGTTGCTCAAGCGTACGCTTCTCAAAGACGGTAACTTCTTCATCACTATCTGACTCATGTGCTACATGTGCCACACCCTCTCCATGCTCATGGTTAGAATGTTCACCCTTTGTCATTTGAGTCTCAAGCTCTTCCAAGGTAAGGCCTTCAAGATTTTCACGATGATTTGTCATCTCATAAATATCTTGAGGGCCAGCACACACGCCGTCTTTTTTTAGAGAATTACAGGTAAACTCTTCCTGACCCAGATTGGCACATCCGCCAAGCACTAAGCCCCCTAACATTACTACTGATGTAAGATAGTTTTTCATAACTGCTTTCCTTTAAGATTGCTGGTACCGCCGCTACTAATTGTGACGTCTACTAAACCTTGTTTATGATTTGAAATTGCTAACATGTCGTGAGGTGCGGCACAGACAGCTTTGTTTGCTACTATCTTGCAGGCAAACTCTTCTTGTCCCAGATTGGCACATCCACCAAGCATCACGCTCACCAATACTACAACTGCCATAACTTGTCGTTTCATCACGTGATTCCTCTATGGTTGTGCATACCATTGTTCAAATTCGACTGGGAACCCTTCACTTACCAGCCCATCTTCTCGTAAAACATGGGGCATTTGCGTGATACCAAATAGGTTGGTGACAAACTGCGATGCAATGAGCTTTTCATCACCACAAGCTTTATTAATTTCAGAAAATGACTTATTTGTGCCATTGATCAAATCCATCTTCGCTAACTCTTGATCTTTGGCGCAGTAAAGTCGCCGACTTCTATCCAACGCGTTGCTACCGCCCACAACCGGCATAAGTACAACCAACCAACGCTGCTCTTCTTTTAATGAATACAGCTTCTGAAGTGCAGTGATTGTTATATCGCTACTTGGGTCCACAAAAATGACACCAGAACGAGGTAATTCAGGCTTACCAATTGAATAGGTAGCCATCATTTCTTCTATTTTCTTGGCGTTCGCCGAAACGGGTACCCGGTCAATGCCATCGAGGTCTGCAAGTTCATTTAATGTCTTTCGGTGCCAGACATCTTTAATTTTTCCATCTATGACGAAGCGGCCATCCGCTGATACTAGATAGCTACCTTGTTCGGCTTCAACAAAGAATAGTTTGCCAATGGGAACCTCTTTGATTCCAATAATTGCACCTTTCTTCTCAAGTCCCTCTTTTGTCTGCTGTGCATAGGTTTTAGGCTCTTCAGCCTGCTTATCCTTTATTGCAGCAACAGCATCAAGCAGCTCCGTATTGTCTTGAGCTATTACAGGAGACGAAAGCATCAATGTAGAGGCGAGAAAAAGTAACTTCTTCAACATAATGATTCCCTTAATTGCTTGACTGGAGGTCATTCAGAATGACTGGTGCAGGTGCGTAGCCTTCTCGCAGGTGCGCTCCGTTCATCTTGAAAAGCATTGGTGTTCCGGCAACGCCCAACCATTGACCTAGATCGAAATGTTTTGAGACTGGACTGTCACAAGTCGCAGATTGAATAGCACCGCCCTGCATAACAGTATTCAATGCCATTTGCGGATTGCTTGAGCACGCTACATTTGCAAGCTCGTTTGCTGAAGGCGACTGAAGGCCGTTTCGAGGAAATAACGCATAGTGGACCGTGATCCCCATGGCAGAGTACCGACTAATTTCACTATGCATTTTTCTGCAAAATCCACAGGAAGTATCAAAAAACGCGAGAATTTCGTATTTTTCTTGAGGTGCTTTGTATGTAACTAAGGTAGGACGCAGCGTATCAATCATAGTTTTCGCAACTTGCTGCTTTTTCATTTCTGTCAGATTTGGGAGGCCGGTTTTAAACTCATGGATGGAACCGCTAACTAAGTATTCTCCATCTTTGGTTGAGTAGAACACACCCTTATCAGTTACGATTTCATACAGGCCCGTTTGATGTTCAGTAACATCAATAACAACGAAAGGCACAAGAGACTGAAGTTTTGCAGAGATTTCTCGTTTAGAGACTACACTTTCCGCACTTGCAGATGATACAAATGCCAATGCAACCGCAGATGTAGTTATAAAGCGTAGTATCGCTTTGGTAAGTTTCATGATTCCACCCATAAAAACGTTATGATTTGGGTGGAGTATAAAGTTTAAATTCTGGTATCCATTAATTAGACAGGGCTAAAATGGTTGGTGTAATTTGTTACACTTAACCATCTAGTTCTAGTAGCTTCCCGTACATCAGTCCAACTTCTTCGGCGAAGTGCTCATATGTATAAAAACTCTTCTCTCGCTCCATATAAAACATGAAATAAGTAAACAGGGTCGATTCGGGACTCATAGCTGATAAGGTATAGTCCTCATCTTTGGACAGCTGCTTTTCTGTATAACTTTTCTCAAGCCAGTTTAAAAAGCTTTCTTTGAGACTGACAAAGGAGTTCTCGGGTAACATTTCAATATAGCGCTGGGTAATGCTAACCTTCACTTTGTTGCGAATTTCTTTGATTTGCTTTTCAGTCACACTTTCTTTTTTACTGATCGTCATGACGACTTTTCTCAGTAATTCTCTTGTGTCCACCCATTCCGAAAGCTGATCACGAAAAATATTTTTTCGAATCCATCCACCGAAGTTAAATTCCTTGTCTCGGAACGACTTAATTCTCCGATAGTGTTCAGCTTTGGACAAGGCCCAGTTCATAAACTCGACCTTTAACGAGTCTTCAAGCTCGACCTCTTCTATCATCAGGTCGAGTTGGTTTTTCGCTACACCAAGGTCTGAAAGTCTCTGTTTCCAAGCGTCTATCTGAAGCTTATGAATTGCCGACTTAGAGTCACTTAAACGCTTAGCCTTCGGGATAATTTCAAAACGAACGTGACTTACTGATGGCCTGCCCCGGCCACTCGCTTGAGTCTGTGTTTCTGTATTGAATGTAAACGCGATATCAGGATTATTTTCCACGTCCTGCAAAACATTCTTAAGGATTTTTTTATTGATTTCACCAAAGTTTTCATATGTTTTGGCCGTTTTAATGTCTTCATCGCTAAGTTGGCCGTCATCAACTACAACTTTGTTGATACCTAAAATCATCTTCAGCGTATCGAGCGAAAACCAGTCCGTATGTGTTTGTTTATTTTCATAATAGAACTGCAAAGTATCAACAATGTCCGGGGTATTCTTATTCCTAAAAGAACTCCAGTCATCAAGTCCCGCAATAGACACTTCTGGATTGATTATTCTATGGATAACTACCGAAGGGATTTCTATTTGAAACGTTCCATCTTTTCTAATAGCTGATGCGATTAAGACACTGAAACCATCTTCCCATTCTTCTTTAGTGACCCGCGCTCTAGCCACACCAAAACCATCCACTCCTAACTTGGCACCAGATAGTCCCTCCAGAATATCCATCACTTGTCCCTTATTGTGAGCACGACTTCCCTTATACCCAAAAAGAGACATCATGAGTTGTTCATCAATCTTTATGGTTGAGCCTCTGTCCTGCACCATTTCCAAGGTAATATTTTCCCGACCAATTTCTTCTAGTTCAGGATACTTCAGAAAATACTGGTTATGGACAGACAAAATGATGGAGTTGAGCGCGATCTTTTCTCGCTTGTTCAAAGCGTGAAGTGAATCACCACTGCGGGTTATAGCTGTTAGCGCAATATTTTTTCTGTAGTTATTAGGTGCAGTCACGGTCTTAGTAATAACCTGTTATTTATTTAAAGGGTAATTTTTGTGGTTCCTGATTTATTTAAGGGCTATTTTTTGTGGTAACTTCCCACAATTCTAGCCTTTAAATCAGAGATTGACACACTTTTGTCTATATCGCCAACAAAATAACCACATTTTTGGCCCTTAAATTCCTATCCGCCACACTTTTGGCCTTTTAATATCGTCAAACCACAAAAAATTACCCTTAAATCGCTCCGCAACTGTATCTTTATACATACTCACAGCCGGAGAACCACATTTTTTGGCCTTTAATTCATAGTGAGTCAGTAAGCTTCACCCAGCATGAATCGCCTTTACCACAATTCTTTACCTTTAATTACCTTGAATTCCACAAAAAATACCCCTTAATTCGATGTACTCTGGACTACTTTCAATAAGATAGGGAGCTTTAGACGGGGTGATAAAGAGCTTACAATTGCTAAAAAGCTATTTTTTCTATTACGTATCAATACCTTATTTATTAAAGGCCATTTTTTGTGGCGTTTTATCAACAACATCTGTGTACAGGCTGTGCAAACCCTGTTGATAGACAAAAAGCAGGCCAAAAAATACACCACAAATTGTTACCTTTTAATACCGATTTGAGCCACAAAATTTTACCTTTAATTACTCAATTGTGAATAAGTAGCCACAAAAGATTACCTCTTATTAATTGATCGAAACGTAAGTAACTGTTTATGTTATAAAATTACTGGACGTATAGCATGCCCTTGGATCTTAAGGTTCTTATAGATCTATTTATTTTCTTATTTTTGGATCCTACAAAATTCAATTAATACCCTCGCTCTTGAATTAGAGAGCGCTATTCATGGCCCTCCAATTCTGATCCAAATATCTGCTTAGTTTAGGATCCCCCAATTCTTGGAGGAATGATCGTGATAAAACTAAACAGAACTGTATCAACTTTACTGCTTACAAGCGTCTTACTTACATTAAATGGATGCTCTGCTTTGAGCAGTGTTTATGGGTCCATACAGAAAGATATCAGTGACATACATTTTGAAAACAAAATCAGTGAGTCACAATTTTATATCAAGGAAGCGAATGCATTGATGTTCGAAGGCGACTATGCTTCTGCTAAATTGAAGCTTGATGAAGCCTATATGCTTTATCCTCGACAAGCTTCTCTGCATGAAGCCTACAGGAACTACTATCAATTCACACGCAATCGAAAACTAGCAAAGTTGGCAACTTTACGGTTTGACCGCATGGTTGAAAAATCACATGCTTTGAACCTGAAGGGCCGCTATGCGATGGTACAGCTCGATTCACCGCAGCTGGCAAGCGATCTATTTACATTATCCATAACCTACCATGATGAAAATACAGCAACTCTTGTTAACATCGCGACACTGGGTTACACAACCGGGGATTATGCACTCGCTTTGTCATCCCTTAAGATGCTTAATAAATTAGGTCATATGTCTCCAGAAGCTGCATTGATTGAATATCTCGTGGCAAATCAGTTGGGTGATACTGACACTATGCAAGTAGTAAAACTCATCATGAAAAATTCGTGGCCGGACAGCAAACAATATAAATTTATTGGTTCTGGCATGGACACAGTTGTCATGCCAACAGGAAATAGCTAAATGTCAGTAATAACTCTTGGTCCCTTGTTAGAAAATGATACCTGCCTACAAATCACCTTCCATCGTCGGGAAGGCGGCGCAATCAATGCACTACAAAACGAAGGTGTATCATTTAAACATATTAGCCAGGAAGGCCAATCTTATATCGAGGTTTCATTTGCTGATGACTCTGGTTTGAGTGCGACTTTAAACCACGACCTCGATTTCGATCTCATGAATAGTCGTACTCGCAACCATTTAAGAACCGTTAGAAGACCTAACGAAAGTATCATTTTGAAGCTAAGCGAGAGCTTTGATCAGTTCGAATCAGATTCTATTTACCTATGTTATAGCGGGGAAGATGAATTCATGCTCTTTGCGGAACAGTGTTTTCGCTACATAAACAAAGTCTATGCCCCCAAAATCAGTAACATCACAGACCTTTCTCTCCCAGAAGCGTTTAGTCATAGCTTATTTCGCTTAAGAGACGACGTGAATCAGTATGGTTACAACCGTGTATACGCAAATCGTTACAGGACTTTAATCTACAAATTGGAGGAAATATTATCAGATGAAGCCAGCAATCCACTTCGAGCTGATGCAGAAGACAAACTCAGGATCCTAAAATCTGAATTGAGGAAGTTGCGCGAATTAAATAGTGTTACTCACCAATCGAAGCTTTTTCAAGATAAAGTCAAATCTTATCAGGACGCTGCTCTCAGGGAGTTTATAGTACTCCATCACGGCACTGCTGTACTTCAGGATATAGAAAATTCATGCGTCACACGTGTTAAGCGTGAGTTGTCCTTTTCGAGTGAGTCCATAGAAGCTGCTCAAGAGCATTTAAACGATAATGGTAATGAATTGGGTCGCCTTGACACTATGCTTTCGTCATTGAGTTACGGAGTGGAATTTAAGACTTTTATTTCGAAGGAAAAGCCCTCTACCCTTCCTATCGAACGCTGTTCACAATGTAAATCAGTTCCAATATTAAGGAAAACTTCTATTTCCCAGCGCTCTCGGGATATGTTTATCGTTAGTTGCAAATGCGGGAACCAAAGTGAAAAAGCTAAACGTGGACATGAAGCTGTCGTCAATTGGAACTTGTCTAACAATGCCAGTTCGTTGCCATGCGTAGACGGATTGCACTATCATGCCCTGACCCGCGCAGAGCTTAAAATTTACATTGGCGAGATAGATAAGTTCTGTAGTCTGTCATCAAGGCGCTTTAATCTGCTAATAAAACTTGAAGGGAACAGGTACCAAAAGCGATTTAATAAGAAAAAAGGTATGATTTCCGTACTAAGTTCGATTAATGGTTACGTTAAAACCTTATTAAAAGAGTCTAATTAATTAGAAGGCTGGATATCCCTTTCTAATTTATCAACTGTGATTTTGAACAGGTATATTAGCTTTGCGTTCAGATAACAGGACACATTTCTGGTTTTGAGTGCGATATAGTCTAGTGGAGCCACCCTCTGATAAAAGGGTGGCTTTTTTACATTTGACATAGCGTATACCCTGAACGGATTGTCTCGTAGCGCATCGCTATGTCTGCGTTTGTTTCTTAAGTACATCTGAAAGTATCTTTCTGATCCCGTCCTCATCTAATTGCGATACGTCCAAGTTATCAGGTAATTGAAGCAGAATGCCTTTCATAGCCTTATTTTGGACAACCGAAACCGCATCATTACGATACACTATGTTCATGGTGCCAACCTTGCTGTTTTCACCTTTTCGTGTAGCGGTGGTCCCTTTGATTCTGCCCATGATGTCGTTAACGGTAACATCTACTGCATTAGTCGCCCAATCAACCAAAGCTGTGCGACTAGCTTCTTTCAATGAGACAATCATTTTTGCAAGCTTGATAGCCTTCTTAGCCGGTAATTCATTACGTTCCTTCTTTGAAAGACAAGCTTTCACTTCGGGTGGGATTTCACTTATCTGCATTAAGTTAGAAACCCACTCTCGCTGAAATCCGAGACGACGTGCCAAAGCTGCTTTGCTTCTACAAATCGGGCGTTCGCCATCAAGTAGTAACTGATAGCCCTCTACACGTGAAAAAATATTGGTGTCTTTCCTGCCTTCGTTTCCAAAAACTACTATGACCTTTGCATCTTCGTCACTCATCTCCGACACTACAATGGCTAGGAGGGGTTTATGATTCTTAATGCATGATTCTCTGCGCCGAGAGCCTTCAATTATCTCAATTACATTATTTTTTCTTCGGGCTATAGCAGGAACGACGTTCATGCCGTTGGTGACAATCGACTCATCAATGTCACTAGTATCTTCCAGTTCTTCAGGTGTACGGTTATTTTGGTCCCATACGATTGTATCTTTGCCCGGGTCGCTGATAAGCATCACTGATGCAGTCGAAATCGCTCCAGACGATAGAGGATATTTGTCTAATAAGCCTGCCGCTGCCCCTGCCCCACTTGGTAAAGCTTCTTGCTTACTTTGTTCTTTCTTGGACTCATGGCCGTTTTCGTTATGACTAGGAGAGCTGTTCGCAAATTTTGCCCTCTCATCGAATAATCTATGGGGATTTGTAGGGATAACAGGAGCATCAACATAATCACTTGAACGTTTCGGGATCTTCTTCAATGCAGATTGATTTTGGCTATCGAGACCAAGAGCATTCTTTGCATCACCTTTTACAAATCTAGATTTCATTTAAGTGCTCCTCTTGTATCTCCTTTATTAATAGTTGAACAGTGGCCCTCTCTGGAAGTTTTTCATCAGAAACCGTCGTACCATATTCCGTCTTTTTAAAGTTTTCTCTTAACGGGTAGAAAGTTTTTGCCAACTTTATGTATTCACTGTAGTCGTTTTTAATACGTTCTTTGAATTTTGTATGTGCTTCTCTTTTCCGACCGTCAACTTTATTGACAACCATCAGTACGTTGACAGATTCAGCGTCTTCGTCAGCTATTCTCCTACCTTCGTTTACGCCTTCTACCAGTTCGATCATCTTTGGTATTTGTTCTATCTCCTTCGTCGAGTTATCGATTGGATAAAGTACGATATCAGCAATCTGACAAGTGTACTGAAACTCAACTTCAGCTTCTCCATGGTTGTCGATAATGATGTAATCATAGTCATTGCGCATATTGTATATGCTGCGTCTCACATCCTTTTCGCTAGGAGATTTAGATATCTGACTTATTGAAGGTATTGGCTCTTCCCCGCTATCTATAAGATGTTGTATCAAAGCGTTTCGTCTAATGATCATGTTGGTGAGCGTTCCGGTGCTGTCCATGTCGTATACAAGAACTTTATAACCCATATATGCCAGCTCTACAGAAATCGTCTCAGCAAGAGTGCTTTTACCTGAACCTCCTTTCGGCGTTCCTATAGTAATTATTTTCGCATTTCTACTTTCTAATTTAGTCATGTACGTCTCCTTATTTTATTCTATTAAAATTATCACTGAACCATTTGTATGAAAACGATTTTATAAAAATATTTTTTATTTGCGAGATATTTTTTTGTTTATTCGGCCAACCATAATGTTAAGTTGCATTCTGATACGTTCATGCATTTTCTAAATCTCCATAATGAGAATCCGTATACCGAGTTCACGGTCTGGGCACGACAGTAAAAGCGTATACTGGGTTCACGGTCTGGGCATGACAGCATAAGCGTATACCGAGTTCACGGTCTGGGCATGACAGCAAAAGCGTATACCGGGTTCACGGTCTGGGCATGACAGCAAAAGCGTATACCGAGTTCACGGTCTGGGCATGACAGTAAAAGCGTATAACGGGTTCACGGTCTGGGCATGACAGCATAAGCGTATACCGAGTTCACGGTCTGGGCATGACAGTAAAAGCGTATAACGGGTTCACGGTCTGGGCATGACAGCATAAGCGTATACCGAGTTCCCGGTCTGGGCATAACAGCAAAAGCGTATACCGAGTTCCCGGTCTGGGCATGACAGTAAAAGCGTATAACGGGTTCACGGTCTGGGCATGTCAGCAAAAACGTATGTCAGGTGTCTAGATATAGTGCTTGGGGGAGGGGGGTGATAACATACGAACCGCGAATTTGGCGTGATACTTCTTTATGTGCAGAAAGTATCACTTTTACTGAAAAGGATTTGTATGTCACAACGATTCACTAAACATTTTTCCAACCTCGTTTCTAAAGGATGGTTTGTAAATGCTCATGATCCGAATTCGGTTGTGAGTGACGATTTCGCCCAGTTCTTTACGTATTGGCCTCACAAAGATCACCTCACATTGGCAACCATGTCAGTGGAAAAGTATTCTCAGTTTATAGATGAGGTTACACCTTTACTGCCAGAACATTCGCTTACGTCATCGAGTCTCGCGCAGTTTGTTTGCGAATCTGGGTTTAAGACTTTTGGAGATTATTCCAAATCAGACAGCGAGCTTTTGGGTATGGCGCTGGCTATTTATATGCGCCATACAAAAACGGGTGCAATTTATGAGAGCCAAATGGGGGGCAGGGCATTTGGATTCTTAGCTGTTATGTATCCAACAAACAAGAAGCAAACAGATTTTGCAGTTAGGCCATCTATTCTCGCTCCTCTTGAGAACGTACTATCTGTACAAGAGGCTATGTCTTTTGCAGAGCAAACGATGCAATATGATCGTGATGCTGGAAAAAAAGAATATTTTAAATACATAAAGAACAAGCGCTAATTCAGTGCTTATTTAAATGTAGTTTTTTGTTAGCAGGGTAGGGGAGCGCAAGCCACCTCTGTTCTACTTACATTTGTTTATACGGAGCTAAAATAGTATTAGGCCGCGTTTTCTGCGAGATTTTCTTGGTAGCGCATGATGAAGACATCTTTACGAACTTTGGAATCATTATGCAAACTCACGTTGTTCCTCAAAAGGCTGTCAATTCTCCAGTTATCGCGGTCCCTCGCGATGTGCAGCAGCAGGGTCGAGACATTCAATGTCATTTACTTGCCTTGCTTGCGATTTACAAGGCAAAGGGAAGACCTGAAGATAAGCTGGCTCTAGAGTCGAAGTTTAAAGAGTTTAAAGGTTATCTCGCAACTCGGAGAAAGCTCATTCGTCTTCCTGCAAATGACTCTGGTATGGCATTTCTTGAGAGTGTATTGTCCCGAGTAAAAATAGTATTAGAGCAACAAAAAGTAGAGTAGGGCAGGGGCTTTGTAGAACTTTCGCCTTACACATAATATTACCCAGTGGGAATAACTTATGACAAAGCAACCCGATACTGAAATGTTGGAAGTAGCCAAGTCATTGCTAAATTGGATTGATTCTGTTCCTTTTGATGTGCCGCTACCGGCGATGCCCGGAGTAGACAGGGATTGGGTCGATTCTGTGATTTGTGACTATCAGTCTTATATATCACTCAAGCCTAAAGGGAATGCTCAATGAAACGCGCTGATATTGAACGCGCTGTCGAAATCGCTCACAGCTTTAAGAAAGGTACAATAAAGTTGTCAAAGACCGGCGGCTTCTGGTACTGGAGTGGGGAACACGCTCATGGTTTTTCTGAAGCTTGTACGTTTTCAACAACCCTTGATGATATGAGCATCGAACAATGGGTTGAGGATTTCCAGCTGAAAAAAGAACAATCGCTTTGATATTTTGGTAGCCGAATAGTTAATTAGGAAAAATATATGCAATTTACGCCTACAGAAGGACAGCAAGTCCGCCTTAAACATTCAGTGACCCGAGCTAGCCAGCACCCTGAAGATCTGGAAACGTTAAGCACCATATCTTCGCTACTGACTGATTTTGCTTCAGGAGCCGTTAAGCTTTCGATTCCACTTAACGGCACACAGTATTGGAATGTCGATGACCTTGAGCTAATTGATTAGAAAATCAGAAGATATTGAGTGTGAGGTCATAAAACTTTCTATCTTGCTCGGACGGCATAAAGATCAGTTAAAACCGCAATAAGTTGCTTTCGATACATATAGAAGGAAAGGAAATTTTAATGAGCGTCGGACAACAACCAACGGGTAAAAAAATCTATTCGGCATATTCAGTCGGAACAATCGTTACACTCGGTCGTGAGTGCTTAGGTAATGCTGCTGGTTCTAAGGGCGTGGTTTACGAACACTATTCGATTGGCAACGAAACATGCGGTTGTTCAATCATTTTCCCAAACGGCAATTACGATGGCTTTAGTGAGAAGTGTTTGGAGTTGTTCGAAGTCAACCCGGTAGGGAAGAGCGAACTCCTCTCCGGTTATATATTTGAAAATGTGTCTGCGCTGGATCGAGATTTTAAGAGAGGGCTTTTTGGAAGATATTTTTAATAAAATTAGGCGCTCAAGAAACAAACACCATGAAAGAAAATAATCAGCTTCACATAGCACCAATAAGTCGATAGAAGACTATTGCGCGAATTGAGCATGTACTGATTCACACATGTACGGTATTTAACATAATCCATATTATGTGCAATTAAGTTATTGATTTATATAGGGTTTTAATTTCACTTTATTTTATTGGACTAATGAGAATTTGAAGTCTTAAGTTTGATACGCCGTAATTCATGTGTGTTAAAATTTACTTGGTACCATTGATACAAATTGGATGTTTGGATACAGATTACATGGCTAACATTGATAAGTTAAATGAGAATACTAAAACGCAGCGCTTTGAACGCTTCGTTGCATTGTCTAATGGACAGTACTGGCGAGCCAATTTCACATCAGATGAAATGGGAATCTCTGTCGGCCAGATACTTCTTATTTCACAGATTGATGATGTTGATAATCGACCTCATACTATTCACATCCGTCTTCATCCCAGTGCAATAAAGCCCTTCAAAACAACACAGAAATTTCTAGTCGATGACTTTCTTGAACGTTTTGAACATGTTGAATCTGATATTGCTGAAGCAAGCCGGGAAAGCGATTTACGAGCGATTCAGGATAAAATCAAAGACTCGCAGGATGAGTTGAATAATGCCTATTCCAACCCCTCGCTAATGAATAGCCTTATCGAAGATGAATTGCCAAAACCTAAAAGTGATGTCACTGCGCTTCCTATCAAGCATGAGGCGCTTGGCGCTGATATCGTTGGGGCTGTGAAGAGTCGCAATCTGGTTAATTTAATGTCTAAGAGCTTAACCAGTAATGGTGTTAACCAGATCCGCTCTGGGTTAGAGGAGCAGCGTGATATCGCAATGCGTCGCAGTGAGTGGATACAAATGCGCACCAACCGGCTCACACGCATGGCGAACGAGATGACGCCCTACTTCGAAGAGAAAGCAGCATTACAGTTGGCCCTGTCAAAAGACATGATGGACCATGTTGACGAACTCATGAAGGGTATAGCTAGTCTGAATTTGTACACGCTTAAAGATGTAGACCTCATCACTTTAGCGTCAGGTTCAGATGCTCCTAGTGATATACCACTTACCGTCACTCAACGTGTGCTTTACATGGATGAGGAGCTGGCTGTCTTCGAAGAAATTGACGATGAGTTTGACTACCGTGATAAACACCAGTTTTTTGATGCTTTAGCCAAGAATAAGTCGTTAATCTCTCAGATATTCCCTACAGAACGCTGTGTAGTGAGTATCGCTACGTCTCGCGCCTACAAGGACTATCAAAGCAAGGGATACACAGCATTTGAGCTTAGTTATGCTGAGAACGCGAACCTATGTCAGTACCTGCTAGTCAGGAACGGTCACAATATACATGTAGTGCTATCTCCTGATGTATTCCACCAGCATTCAAAGTCTCTTTTCCCCACTACACAAGAGAACGAAGAGCCTTTCAGGGGATGGGATGGAAAAACAATCACCTACAATGACCTTGAGTATACTCGGTCGCTAAAGGACCATGAAAAGATTGCTTTAGGCTATCGTAGGCTACTCATATTACTGTGCGGCCTAGATCATAATAAAAGCCTTTTTGGTGATTTTTATCCCGGGCAACCGTCTATGGACTTCGTTTCCCAAGAATTTCAGGAAAAGTATTTCAACTTCATTCATGATCTGGATGGCGAAGGCCTTATCGCTACTGACCGGCCCCCACGTATCAACGATTGGATTCAGGAGTGTAATAAAGCTATTACTTCTGGTTGCACGGTTCTTATTCGCGCTGGAGAACTTTTCAACGCTGATACGATACCGGCAATGTTTTCAAAGGATGGGGAGTATCAACGTTACGAACCCTCGAAGTTATTAAAAAACAGGTATCTCGTTTGCCAATTGGAGCGTAAAGGTCACTCGCTCATAATGAAGGTTGAATTAGAAGGGTACGACTCCAGTAATAATCATAGAGAATTCACAGCTACGTTCGATTTTACTAAAGCGATGGAGCAGTCCGGCCCAAGATTTGAGTATATTGCGATTGATAAAGTAAACCTTCAGGAGGCGAACTGGTATCTACACGACCGGCCCTCTCGCAATATCAATGTAAATCAGATAAGAATGCTGAAACAGGCTATTGAACTGGCGCAACATCAGAAAGAATATGAAGCGCCGGTAAAGGCTGTACTCATGAACGCTATCGAACAAGGTGGCCTTGCCGACACTTCTAAAGCATCTATTCTCGTTGATAATGCACTGGCTACATGGCGATGTGCAAAACCGTCAAAAGATGTTCTGTCCTTGCTGGACGACAGAAAAGCTCTGCACACCATCTTAGATCAGATTTATACCTTAAACTTTTCTGCTGATGAATATAAAGATAGTGTGCGCAATACCCACAGCGCTGAAGGACGTGAACTTATCAGGTTGTCGATCCTCGCAAATGGCGACTTTTGTTCCTATTCAACGCCAACGGCTTCGGAAAAAGACGACAGGCTTGTTAAGTTTGATTGGGTTCTGCGTACTGTATTTAAAAAATCAAAACAGGGTCTGAAGCAAAAATCAAAGTCGTTCAAGCATATGCTGGCTGTTAACACCGGGGAAACGGTTATTTTTGAATGCAGCAATATTGCAGACTACGTAGCGCCAACATTCCCAGTTTTCACAACGCCAGAGGCAAAGCGCGAAGCCTTGAATATCGGGCGTGGAGGAATAGCTACTTTTCATAAAATGAGCGACATAAGGGCTGAACGCGACGAAATTAGAAAGGTCATGAGCGATTACCTATCGATACGTGAAGAATTGACGTTCACGCCGGGGCGAAAGACTGTATTTGAACCGTGTATTCAGTTTGTGATTGGCAACGTATATGAATACGATGCAGTACTGTCACTCAGCCTTTTTGTAAAGGCCTCTACATTCTTAGCATGGGCATGCAGTTCTCATGAAGGTTTACGCAAAGAGCTGTCTCAGCAGTTTGGTAGCGTTTACGAGAAAGGCCACGATAGAGCGGTAGAAATTGCGAAAGAAAGCGTTAATCTCTCAGATAAATCGCTGTTGGACATTGTTCGCTTGGGCGCTTTCTCAAATGCTGATCTATTAGGCATTGTCAGTGAAAGTGCTAATCCAGACGCGTATTTTAAATCAGCACCCGGGTTTTCCTTTTCTTTCAGTCGCCAGTTAAAGGACGAAAATGCGTATCTTGCGGACACTGACCTCGGCATGCTGGACTCACAACTTGGGGTGAAAATACCCGAAGCCCACCTGCCATGTTATGTCGTCGAAGGTACGGTCAATGACATTCCAGTTATAAGCATTCACGCTTACGATGATACAAGTGGCCGCTATCACCGCAAGGTATACGATACTCTCGAAGACGCTGTTAACAACCATCTGGAACGAACCTTTATTCAGGGAGATGGTAAGTCGCACTACGATGTCGTGCAAAGACTTCAGAAGTGTGAACCTTTGACTAACGGAAAGACCACTGCGCTGTTGAGTTTCGAGTATGTTACGGTAAGTAAAAAGAAGCGCGTTAAACTCTGACTCGACAAAGAGGACGGATTTCGGGCGAAAGCTTTGACTAGCGGTAAGGTAGTCGGTATTGACTACATAGGAAGCCAACAACATGATCCTAGCATTACCGTTATTTAGTAAAGCGCCTGAAATTTCGTTTGATCCCGGCCAAGGGTTTCCTTCCCACTTTCTCATTGAGCTGTCTCCAGAGTTGATTGAAAAAGTGAAGGAAGCCCAGCAATGTGTAGCTGACTTCAGTTTCAAGCAAGTTGGTATTGTGTTGAATACCAAATCTCTGGTTATTGACGTGTCAGATGATGAGTTTGAAAGCAAAGTGGCTATCAATGCTCACTCTTTTTCCGTGTCTTCACCGAACATACCAAAGCGGCATTCTGTGGTTTACGTTATTGACCGTGATTTATCCAGTCTGAAATTCTTAGATCCCGCCCATACAATGTCGCCAACGATTTTTGTCGGCCAGTATGGACTTTGGGTGGAAATGACCTGCACTCATCCATCCATGGCTGCGCACTTTGTATCTGGGGCTAAAAACATTCAAAGCCTCTCAGCTTATCTGTAATTACGGGGAGTAGAATATTGGATGTGACCACGTATGAAATTGACGGAGACACAATCACCGTCGATGCGGATAAAAAAGCGGACCTGAATGTATTGGCCGCGAGATTTTATCGCCGCTTAGGATATCAATCTAAGGCCAATTTTGACTTCTCTGTTTCTCAGCATCCACAAGAACAGATGATGTGGGCAATGGCCGTTGAAGCATACTATATGCATATTTCATCGGGCATATTTGATTAGCGAACGATAATGTTATTTTTTGAAGGACTGATTTAGGAGGGCGCGATTCCCGAACACTAGAAGCATACTGGTATAATCAAGTAATTAGGTTCAATCATAACTACAGGGGTACCGTAATGGACGAGTTTGACATGAGTAATCTGGATAGTTTCGACTTCGAAGCAGCTGAGAAAAGTGCGAAGGAAAATTCTGATAAAAAAGCAGCAGAGGAAGCTGACAATATTTCAGAACTGCGCGAAGGTGCAAATGACTGTATAGGCGGGAGCTGCACAATATAGGACTCACCTTGTATTTGAGTCCGTCAATGACAAGCTAGCGAGGGCGACTATGTGTGTCGCCACTTCCCAATCACGTCTTCTTTGTTTCCCCACCAGCCTTGGCCTGAGTCTTCCTGCTTTTTGCAAACAGTTTATCCATATACTGAGTCCTTTTCGGTTGACTCAGCACAAGCTTTTTCATCCGGTTGTCGTGCTTCGTTTTGATGACTACAGACCCATCGTTATCCATCTGCCGTTCCAGAAACTCTGTAAGTCTGCATAACATCACCATGGTGTCTTGCTGGTCGTCGGCTCCTAAAATATGCGCAATGCGTTTTAAGCGTTTGTAGGTCCGGGAGTCAACTTCTATGGTCTGTGATTTTCTGCGCATGCCTATCCTCGTGAATACTTCTATCAGTGTCCGGCAGCTCTGCTCGAACAAGGTGTATATGATATTCGTCTTTGAAGGACACAAATTATTTAGACGGTAGTATTACAGCACCCCAAATTTATTTTTGACCGATGGGGCGTATCCGAATGAAACAACCGGAAGGGTGCTTTTTTAATTAGAAGCTTGAAAAACATACACCGTAACTCAGGCGAGAGATTTGTTTTCGCGGATACTATCCATGTGTTCAGGGAATGGCTCTGGCATCGAAACCTTACCAGAAATAATACGGGGTACTAAAAATGTTTAATGACAAGTTTACGGTGAGTGTAAAAGGAAATATTGGTTTTATGGAAACCAAAAATCTGCCTTCAGGTACGCAGGTGACCAACTTCACATTGGCGATTAATGAGTCCTACAAGGACCGAAGTGGACAGGTTATAGAAGAGACAAACTATGCAAATTGGGGTTTTGCGCCCATCCCCTCGAAATCGGCATTAGGAATTAAAACATTGAGTCTGTTATGATTATGAAAAAATAATCAGGACTATATGCCATCGCTGCTGAACAAACAAAACGCATTCAAATACT
>Ga0209712_10000634_pt1 | contig 30662 bp, 28 predicted proteins | sample ArcOceMetagenome_FD_187443 | JGI IMG/M metagenome (GOLD analysis project Ga0209712, IMG submission 187443) | Marine eukaryotic phytoplankton communities from Arctic Ocean - Arctic Ocean - Greenland ARC118M Metagenome (SPAdes) (version 2) | ecosystem: Environmental > Aquatic > Marine > Oceanic...
AAATAAAGGGTCAACAGAAGTAAAAACTCATTCGTTCTACTTCCGCGCTGCAGGCCTTGCCTGAAGCGAGATGCGTATACTACGCGTCTCAGTTTTGATGTCAACATTTTATTTAATTAAATCTGAAGTTTTTCAAATCTTATTTTTAAATGTTTAGTTAACAATTTAGCTCTTAGAAAGAGGTGTTAACGTATCAAAACAGTCCGTTGGGTTGCCCCTTTGAACTGGATGCGCATAATAGCGAGTTTTGATTTTTCGTCAACCCTTTTTTGATAATAAGTTGAATTAAGTGTTCAACTGCTTTTTTTTCGTACAAAGCGTGTATTTATTGATGTTTAAACAAACAATACTGTTAAATATATTACTTATTTTATCGCTATTTATCTATTTTAGCTGTTTGATCATCTCAGCTTTATTTTGTGCTATAGAATGTTAATTAAAACAATTCACTAATAATTTGCTAAAATAACGTATGTTTTAATTATCTTATTAGCTCTTTGGATTAATATATGAGTAAAAGTACATTATCAAATAATCGTGGTCGGTCTTATCACGACGTTAGCCCTACAATTGGACACGGTGTTTATATTGATCAATCGGCAGTATTAGTCGGCGATATAACCCTGGCTGATGATGTTAGCATCTGGCCGTTAGTCGCAGCCCGAGGTGATGTCAATACCATTACCATTGGTGCAAGAACTAACATACAGGACGGTACTGTTCTTCATGTCACTCGTAAAAGCCCTGGAAACCCTGATGGCAACCTTTTAGCCATTGGTACGGATGTTACTGTTGGTCACAAATGTATGTTGCATGGTTGTGTACTAGGAAACCGAATATTAGTGGGTATGGGTGCAATCATTATGGATGGCGTTGTCGTTGAAGATGATGTTTTTATTGGCGCTGGTTCATTAGTGCCACCCAATAAGGTGTTAAAAAGTGGTTACCTTTATGTTGGTAATCCGATTAAACAAGTCCGATTACTTAAAGACAACGAAGCTAAGTTTCTTAAACAATCAGCGATTAATTATGTTGAGTTAAAAGATGAGTACATTATACAACAATAATAATCAGAATATTATTTGTCTGCGCTCGCTCAATTTACGCTATTACATTGGTGATTAATAAATATTTAATGACGTAATCACGAGCGCAAAAGGTTGTATCAATTATCACGGCATCTCAATATGAATAATATCACCTTCAAATTCATTTCTTTCCAACCAGAGTTCGGTAACTTCTTCTAAATCAAATTTAGTACTGTTGTCAATGATTGCTAATTCCTTTAATTGTATTGAATGAAAATATATCTTTATTGCCTGTCCTGACAATTGAGCCGTTAAACACCAAGCATTTTCTTTATCATCAAACTTTAAGTCGTCATTAAATAATACCGCTTGGTTCATTATTATTCCCCTGCCAAAGATTTTCTTAAGCTGGCAATCACAGACTCTACTTCAGGCTTTACTTCCCTCCATATGGCGAAGCTTTCTGCCGCCTGTCCAACTAACATACCTAAACCATCAATTAGATGATCTGAACCCTGTTCCTTTGCCCACATCAAAAATGGAGTGAGTTCTCTGCCATAAACCATGTCATAACAAACAACATCAGTGCTAATAATTTGTGCGGGTATTGAGGGCACTTGACCGCTCAAACTAGCCGAAGTTGCATTGATAATAATATCAAAATCATTCACTACGTCATCAAAACCACAAGCTGTTAATTTGCTATTATTTTTGTCGACATTAAATTGTTTGCAGATACTTTCTGCCTTGCTCACAGTTCTATTAGCAACAACAATCATTTGAGGATGACACTCAAGCAGAGGTAAAATAACGCCTTTTGCTGCGCCGCCAGCACCAAGTAATAATATCCTACTATTTTTCAACTTAACATTGTTACGTTGCAAATCTTGAACTAAGCCTAATCCATCGGTATTGTCACCTAGTATCTGACCATCGATAAAGCTCAAAGTATTAACAGCACCGGCCAATCTAGCTCGCTCACTGAGCTGATCACATATAGCTAATGCCTGCTCTTTAAAAGGGACAGTTATGTTGGCGCCTTTCCCTTGCTCACTGATAAATTTTCTTATTTTTTTATCAAAACCATCTACAGCGACTAACTCACTTTGATAATTAAGTTGTTGCTCAGTCTCTTTAGCAAAATATTGATGAATAAAGGGTGAGCGAGACTGTTTTATTGGGTTACCATATACACGATATTGATCCATAACATACTACTTATAAAATTGTAATTTACTGAATTAACCAGTCTTGTGGTACTAAATAATCACTGAGTTTTGCCTCTGCACTGCCCTTTTCAGGTTGAAAATTGTATTCCCAACGAGCAAGTGGTGGCATTGACATCAATATGGATTCGGTACGACCGCCTGATTGCAAACCAAACAGTGTGCCACGGTCAAACACTAAGTTAAATTCAACATAGCGGCCTCTTCGGTATAATTGAAATTGTCTCTGTTGCTCTGTGTATGGGGTTTCTTTCCGCTTATTAATAATAGGTATATAAGCATCAATAAAGCCTTGACCAATCGCGGCAATATAATTAAAGCAAGTATCAAAGTCCCACTTATTAAGGTCATCAAAAAATAAACCGCCCACGCCACGAGTTTCATCGCGATGCTTTAAGTAAAAATATTCATCGCACCATTTTTTATAGTCACTATAGACGTTTTCACCAAAAGCTTGGCATAGATCACTAGCAGTTTGATGCCAATGAACGACATCTTCTTTAACAGGATAAAATGGTGTTAAATCAAAACCACCACCGAACCACCATACAGGCTCTTCACCCTCTTTTTCAGCAATAAAAAAGCGCACATTGGCATGTGATGTCGGTATATGAGGGTTTTTAGGATGGATAACTAATGAAACACCACAGGCTTGCCAAGTCCGACCTGCAAGCTCCGGTCGATGGGCGGTTGCTGATGGCGGTAATTTATCACCAGAAACAACTGAAAAGTTGACACCCCCTTGTTCGATAAGGGTTCCATTGGTCATTACTCGTGTCCGACCGCCACCACCGGCTTTGCGTTGCCAATTATCTTCAACGAACTGCCCTGAGCCGTCTACCTGCTCCATTGCCCGACAGATTCTATCCTGTAGTGTTTTTAAAAAGTCTATAACTTGAAGAATGTCAGGAACTTTGTCATTTGTTGTTGCTTCACTCATGATCGGATTACATCTCCAGAAAGTGCATTTATAATAGTCGATGGTTTGGTCAAACCTAATGTCTGACCTTTTAAAATATAATCAAGTTGATGTGGAAACTGTCGCAAAACTTCTTGCCAACTGTTAACTGTCGGTTCGCCAGATAAATTAGCACTGGTGGAAATGATGGGTTTAGAGGTTTGTCTACAGAGTTCAACAATATCCGGGTGGTTAGTAATTCTTACAGCGACTGTATTGAAAGCCCCAGAAATTAATGGTGACAGGTTTATATTTGCGGGTAATATTTGAGTAATAGGTCCTGGCCACCTAGCCATAAAAATAGAGCGCTTATCTTCGGGGATTTCATTGTCATTGATATAAGGTAAAACTTGAGAGTAATTACCCGCAAGTAAAATAAGACCTTTGTCTTTAGATCTATTTTTAAGTGCAAGTAACGTCTTTATTGCTTTTTCATTATCAGGATCACAACCTAAACCAAAGACGGCTTCTGTTGGGTAGGCAATAAGACCACCCGTGTTAAAGGTATCAACAATATTCATTTCGTTCACAAAGCACTCTATTATTAATGATGTAATAATGATATCAATAACAATGTTAACAAAAGCTAGCCATAAATACCTAATATTGGATTAATTTATCGATAGAAAAGTTCTAGATTCCGTATTTCATTAAACAAGGTTATAATTAAAACTATTTTTACTTTCTTCAAATACGAAGAACATTAAACTCTATTAAAAGGCATAAGTTCATGACAGTGGGTATCATCATGGGGTCAAAATCAGATTGGCCAACAATGCAACATGCAGCAGAAATGCTTGACTCTTTAGGTGTAAAGTATGAGACCAAGGTGGTTTCTGCGCACAGGACTCCTCACTTGCTGGCTCAATATGCTGAAAGCGCAAGAGATAGAGGTATTAAAGTAATCATCGCTGGTGCTGGCGGAGCTGCTCACTTACCTGGAATGGCAGCAGCTTATACATCTTTACCTGTTTTAGGTGTCCCTGTTCAATCTAAAGCCCTTAACGGACAAGACTCTTTATTATCGATTGTCCAAATGCCAAAAGGTATCGCTGTGGGAACGTTAGCGATTGGCAATGCAGGAGCCGCTAATGCAGGTTTACTTGCAGCACAAATCCTTGGCACTCATAGACCTGAGGTCCAAAAAAATATAGATGCGTTTCGTAAAGAACAAACTGAAACCATACTTGCTAACCCAAACCCGGCAGAATAAATAGACCTTATGAATAAAGTTCTCGTACTTGGCGCAGGTCAATTAGCTCGAATGATGGAATTAGCGGGCACGCCTTTAAACTTAGATGTTAAAGCACTCGATGTATTAAGTAATAAGATTGTGCAGCCTATTTCACCTGAGCATGTCTATGGTGATCTAACATCAGGTATTGGTAATGCTGATGTCATTACAGCAGAATTTGAGCATGTTGCACACGATATACTTTCTAAATGTGAACTATCAGGAAAGTTATACCCAACAAGCGAAGCTATTAAAATTGGCGGTGATAGGCGGTTAGAAAAAACCTTACTTAACTCATGCAATGCTAGTAACGCTAAACATCATTTTGTTAATTCTAAAGTAGACTTTGATGAAGCCATTAAATATCTATCTTTACCTATTATTTTTAAGACTGCGCTTGATGGCTATGACGGAAAAGGTCAATGGCGATTAAAATCAGCGGATGATGCTGCTGAAGTTTGGCGCGAAATGAATAGTTTTCTGACCGCATCAACAACCAATGTTAAGCAAGCTATAGTTGCCGAACAAATGGTGCCTTTTGATCGAGAAGTATCCTTAGTTGGTGTTCGTCGTGTCAATGGTGATGTTGCTGTGTACCCACTTACTGAAAATCATCATACTAATGGTATTTTAAGTGTTTCAGTTGCGGCCCCTGTTGATGCTGCATTACAAGAACAAGCGACTACTGTATTTAAGGCATTATCTGATAAGCTCAACTATGTTGGTGTACTAGCAATAGAGTTTTTTCAGGTCGGTAATCAACTTTTGGTGAATGAAATTGCGCCAAGAGTCCATAATTCAGGGCATTGGACCCAACAAGGTGCTGATACCTGTCAATTCGAAAACCATTTAAGAGCGATTTGTGATTTACCCTTAGGGAGTACAGCCCTTGTTCGCCCAACGGCAATGATTAACATTATTGGTGAAGATACTGTGCCTAACGATGTACTTGCCATACCCAGTGCAACCATTCATTGGTATAACAAAAGTAAGCGTACTGGCAGAAAAATGGGTCATATAAATGTCAGTGGCGAAGATGAACAGCAGCTTGCAGAACGTTTGCAAACGTTATCAAATATACTTTGTAAAAAGGCATTTCCTGATCTCCGACAGTTCGCAGCAAACTATAAAGGAAAGCAGACTTAATAAGTGTATTTGTTAAGTTTTTATGGGTAAAAAGACGCTACATCGCGTCTTTTTTTACTTCTACTTTAAAAAGATTTTTGCATGTAGGAGCACTTTTTATCTGCACACTGATATTTAATGCCCGCCGCCATATTTCTTTTCAATAAAAGGGGGAATTGGCACTTTTCACAAGTACCATCAACTGGCTCATGATTAATAACAAACTTACATTTAGGGTAATTATTACAAGAGTAAAAAGTTTTGCCATAACGGTTAGTTTTTTCAAATAGCTCACCGTTATCTTTTTGCTGACATTTAGGACAAGCAACATTGACGTCATCTTGGTGATGCGTTTCTTCAATATGCTGACATTCAGGATAATTTGTACAACCAATAAACATGCCATAACGGCCTTGTTTTACTGCCAAGTTGTTATTGCATAGCGGACACTCAGTGCCATCAAGTATATTATTTTCAACCCGTTGATGCTCAACAACAGCCCGGGTATATTGACAGCTAGGGTAATTTGAACAGCCTAAAAATGAACCTGACTTACCATATTTAATAGTAACATCAGCGCCACAATCAGGACAAACTTCAGATGACTTTTCAAGCGCATGTTCGTGACGGGTAAATAAAACTTTATCTGAGTCTGACATAATATCCTCAACTATTTCCGGCAATATTATGTCATAAAGCAGCTAATATTATAAATTTAATTAGTGTAATGGCCCTTCCTGCTCATCAAAAATCAAATCTTCCATTTGTGAATAAGCGTTTTCTTTACCTGGCACATTAAATAACACCATAAGTACCACCCATTTAAGATCCTCCATTGAGAAGTACTGGGTATCAAGCTCCATGACTCGGTCAATAACCATTTCTCTGGTGGTGAAGTCCAATACCTTAACTTGTTCTAGAAACATTAAAAAACCACGGCACTCAGTGTCGAGTAATTCCATCTCTTCGATAGTGTATATACGAACTGATTTACTCGCAGTACGAGTTAAATAAGGATGAGCATCATTATCTTGTAATGCGGCTAGTTTTTCTAACCAATTAAGCGCTTTATAAATTTCGTCTTGATGAAAGCCAGCACGGGTCAACTCATCAGTAAGTAAATCATGATCAACCATAACCTCAGCTTCACTATGAATATAGTTTTCAAAAAGGTACATCAGTATATCGAACATAATTAGCCCCTATTTAATCGAATATAGCCTCCGGGTACAGCCACAACTTGCCCCTTTAGCTCCAGCATTGTTAATCGGGTTAATACTACCTCTACAGGCAATATAGTCCGAGAAACCACAATATCAATTGGAGTGACTTCATATTCAACACTAGCTAATAATGGATCGTTAAACAAGTCCTGTTGGTAGTTATTTTCCTTATTTTTCTTAGTAGGTGCTTGATTATCTAATACAGTTAACTCTTCGACAATATCGGTGGCATTATCGATAAGTAAAGCGCCTTGTTTAATTAACCAATGACACCCCTTCGCGAGTGGATTATTAACAGAGCCGGGAATAGCAAAAACCTCTCTCCCTTGCTCAAGAGCGCAACGGGCAGTAATTAATGAACCACTCTTGATTTCAGCTTCAACGACAAGTACCCCCTGACTTAAGCCACTAATAATTCTGTTTCTTTTCGGAAAGTGACCCGCCTTTGGTAATGTACCCGGCACAAATTCGCTGACAATAAGACCACCCGATTGTAAAATTTCTTGGCTCAACAGCTTATGTCGTGAAGGGTAAACTTTGTCTAATCCTGTTGCAACGACCGCAATAGTTTTCCCCTGAGCTTGCAACGCACCTCTATGAGCAGCAGCATCTATACCTAATGCCAGACCACTTGTTATAACAAAATCATGCGCCACCAATTGATAAGCAAATTTACCCGCATTATCACGACCACTTATCGTGGCCGATCTACTACCAACAATCGCTATTTGAGTTTGATTAAGTAACTTGCTGTCACCTTGGATAAAAAGGACTAATGGGGGATCATAAATTTCTTTTAATAACTTAGGGTAACTGTGATCATCAAAACAGACAATTTCACTATGACAACTTAAGCTGTTACTGATTATATTATCAATATTTTCCCAATTAGGATGGGCAAAGGCAGATCTTTGATTAGACGTTAACTTACAAGAATTTAATACCTCAAGCGATCGAAATAGTTGAACTAAACCATATTCTTTAACCAATGCTAGCTTCTTATGAATGGCTAATTTTGGTACAAACTTCAAGGCTAGCCAATATTCTTGATAGGTTCTTGGCACCTGTCTTCTCCTTAAGAGCCGGCCGATAATACATTATGGAGCGGTAATAATATCTTTTAATCTAGCTGGCTTACTTGTAGTTAGTATCAATGCCATACTTGTTTTATCGTATAATTTAAAAACCATCATACGCCCTATATTTTCTTCTGGCATAATATAATTTGGCTCACCTATTTTATCCCAACGAGACACTTCACTTTGATATCTAGGGCCATTTTTAGTTTCAACCACACTGGGACTTTCGCGCTTTATAGCCATAACATCCCCTAATTGAACTTGATGTTCGCTTCCTCGATTTATCATAACAACTTCCAGCTGACTGAACTCACGACCTTGTGTATGGGATTGAATAATTGCGCCTCTAAATTTATTATCGGCAGGTCTCATCGTAAAGTAAGAGGGGAGTAATTGCCCTTGGTGAATGGGTAGGACAAAATTCCCAGAGCGAATTTCGCGATTGGCTGAATTAACAAACAGCGTTGCCGGTTTTTTATTCGCTATATCTCCGACAAGAATAGTTTGAGCTGTTCCCACTAACACCGCCGAATAACCTAATGATAGTTTAGTTTCTGGGTCAATGATTTCATTACCTTGATGATAAATTCCATAGGTTTTAGCAATAACTAAATTATCATTAACATAAACATTAAAGTTATCAATACTAGACTTTTGACCTTCATCACTACCAATAACATAAGGTAATTTATTTATTTGTTCTTGGGTTAAAATACTTTCATAGCGAATATAAGGTGCAATAACTTCTAACGGTATAATATTGAGAGGTTTTTCTTTACCTTGTTCACGCACTTGCGGTGACCATTTATAAGTAGGTTTTTCTTTTACCACAATATCTGACTCTTCAATGACAAGCATGGGCTCACCCTGTTCATCATATACAAGTTTTAATATATCACCGGGGTAAATCAAATGAGGGTTAGATATCTCAGGGTTTAAACGCCATAATTTAGGCCATAACCAAGGCTGTTCAAGAAATATTATTGATATATCCCAAAGCGTATCGCCTTTCTCAACAATGTATGTTTTAGGTGCCTCTTTATTTAGTCGAACTTCATCTGCGACAGAAATAAGTGAGATAGTACAAAAAACAAACGAAATAAGTGTGTTTTTTAGCATATAAAGGATCCATTTTAATGCTTTTAGCTTAAACCACTATTATTAATTATATTTAATGGCTAAAATTAAAACATAACACTCAACAAGCATTCTCGCTAATTAATTTGCAATATTATGACAATTTTAACTGTATTAAATTTTCCAGATAACAGATTACGCACTAAGGCAATTGATGTTGCTGAAGTAAATGATGAAATTAGGACCATAGTTGACGACATGTTTGACACTATGTACGAAGAAAACGGCGTTGGATTAGCTGCTACTCAAATAAATGTTCACCAAAGAATCGTTGTTATCGACGTTTCTGAGGATAAAAAAGAACCATTAGTATTAATTAATCCAGAAATCATCATCAAAAGTGAAGAAACGTTAATTAATGAAGAAGGTTGTTTGTCTGTACCCGGCTGTTACGCTAAAGTTGACCGGCACGCCCAAGTTACCGTTAAAGCATTAGATAAAAACGGTAAGGAATTTACTCTTGATGGTGATGAATTACTCAGTATTTGTATTCAACATGAACTTGACCATTTACAAGGTATATTATTTGTTGATTATTTATCTCCTCTTAAACGTCAACGTATCAAAGCAAAATTTGAAAAAGAAGCACGTTTAAATAGCAAGTAACATTAAATTTAGTAGGATTTCCACTTGTCAAAAGCTTTAAAAATCATCTTCGCAGGAACACCAGACTTTGCCGCCAAACATTTAGCGGCATTAATAAACTCACAGCACCAAGTTGTTGCTGTGTATTGCCCTCCAGATAAACCTGCGGGACGAGGAAAAAAACTTACCGCTTGTCCAACTAAAACATTAGCTTTAGCTAATAATCTTATCGTAGAGCAACCGGTAAACTTTAAAGACAAAAATATTCAGCAACAGCTAAAAAGCTATAATGCAGATGTTATGGTGGTTGTCGCTTATGGATTATTGTTACCTGAGGTGATTTTATCTGCCCCTAAATTAGGCTGTATAAATGTTCATGGTTCAATCTTACCTAAATGGCGGGGTGCGGCCCCTATCCAACGTTCTTTAGAGGCTGGCGATACTCAAACAGGTGTCACTTTAATGCAAATGGATAAGGGTCTTGATACTGGCGATATGATTTTAACAGCCCGTTGCGCCATTTCCTCAACCGATACTAGTGCTAGCTTATATGAAAAATTAGCTACATTAGGTCCAGAAGCCTTACTTAAAACGCTAGCTTTGATGGCTACAGGGCATTATCCACGTATCGTACAGGACAATGATGCTTCATCGTATGCAGCAAAATTAGATAAAAACGACGCAGAGTTAGATTGGCACTTAGCCGCTGACATTTTAGCGCGTAAAATAAGAGCTTACATCCCTTGGCCAGTTACCCAGTTTACCTTCATTGATGAAAAAAACACGGCCCATAGAATAAGAGTATGGCAAGCGAGTACTATTCAAATAGAGGACGGAAACCAAAGTGTTGGTAGTATTATTGCTGTTGATAAAACCGGTATTGTTGTTTCAACAGGTCAAGGTGGTATTCGTCTTGAAACGTTACAGTTACCCGGAAAAAAAGCACTACCGGTTAACGATATTATCAATGGGCGAGCCCATTGGTTCAAAGTAGGACAATTAATTAATGGTTTTTCTGGCGCTACCACTGAAGGTGTTCAATGAATATTAATATTCGAGCTTTAGCTGCAAAATGTATCTACGCTGTTGTTGATCAAGGCAGAAGTTTAGCTGATGAATTACCCAAACAACAAGAGAGAGTGGAAGGTAAAGATAAAGGCCTATTACAAGAAATTTGTTATGGCGTATTACGCTTCCTACCCGAATTAGAAAATGATGTTCGTGGCTTAATGCAAAAACCATTGACCGGCAAACAGCGTGTATTTCATTTTTTAATTTTAGTGGGTGTTTATCAAATAAAATATACCCGTATTCCTGATCATGCTGCGGTAAGTGAAACGGTAGCTGCAACAGCTCAACTAAAAAACAAACATTTAAAAGGCTTAATAAACGGGGTTCTACGTAACTTCCAGCGTAAATTTCAATTAGAGAAAGAGTCTGAATTAGACGACAACCACAGCAACACTAAAAAGCTGCCTGATGCTATCAAGTTCAATCACCCCAGTTGGTTTATTAAAAAAGTACAGACAGCCTATCCTCAGCAGTGGCAAAGCATATTGTTAGCTAACCAAGAAAAACCACCGATGTGGCTTAGAGTTAATCAGCAACATCACCAAATCGCTGAATATAGAAAGTTACTTGATGATGCAGAAATAGAATACCAATTTATTGAGCCTGCTACTGGTGCCATTGCTTTAAGCCAAGCTATTGATGTTAATAAGTTACCCGGATTTCAAGACGGTTGGGTATCAATACAAGATGGCGCAGCCCAACAAGCAGCTCGTTTACTTGATGCTCAAAAAGGTGATCTGGTTCTAGACTGTTGTGCCGCCCCTGGTGGTAAAACCTGTCACATATTGGAATACACATCAGATTTAGCATCAGTAACGGCTATCGATATTGAAGAGACTCGCCTAATTAGAGTTCATGAAAACTTACAACGACTAAAACTTAGTGCCAATGTGATTACTGGTGATGCTGCAAATCCCAAAACTTGGTGGGATAATCAATTGTTTGATCGAATACTCCTTGATGCACCCTGTTCTGGAACCGGTGTTATAAGACGTCATCCTGATATAAAATGGCTTCGTAAAGAAGACGATATAGAGACCTTAATCGTATTACAGCAGCAAATACTAAAAAACATATGGTCTTTACTTAAGCCTGGTGGTACTTTGATTTATGCAACTTGTAGTATTTTGCCTGAAGAAAATAGTGAACAAATTAAAGACTTTATTACCAAACAAGCAGATGCAGAGTTAATATCAATACCTGAAGATGAAAATAATATCGGTTGGCAATTGTTAGCCCACCCGAACAAGCAAGATAATCCATCAATGGATGGTTTTTATTATGCAAAATTAAAAAAGTTAATAAGTCACTCTAAGTAAGTAAAGATGAAAATAATAATAATAGGTGCTGGCCAAGTTGGTGGAACATTAGCTGAAAATCTAGTGGGCGAGAACAATGAGATTACTCTCATTGATGTTAACGTCGAACGACTGCGTGAACTCCAAGATAAGATGGATTTACAAGTCATTGCTGGTAATGGTTCTCACCCAGAAATTTTAAAAAATGCTGGTGCAGAAGATGCTGACATGGTTATCGCCGTCACCAGTGATGACTCAACCAACATGATAGCTTGCCAAATTGCCTATTCATTATTTTCAACCCCGACTAAAATAGCGCGTATACGATCTAATCAAATTCTTAAATTCAAAAAACAATTATTTCATAACCATAATATTCCTGTTGACCATATTATTGCCCCTGAGCATTTAGTTACCCGGGATATTGCCCGCTTAATTGACTATCCTGGTGCACTTCAGGTACTTGAGTTTGCCAATGGAAAAATTAGTTTAGTGGCGGTAAAAGCCTATTATGGTGGTTTACTTGTTGGCCATGCTCTATCGACTTTAAAAGAACACATTCCTAATGTAGAGACACGTGTTGCGGCAATTTACCGAAATGGAAAGCCGATAAGACCATTAGGCACAACCGTTATTGAAGCCGATGATGAAGTTTTTTTCATCGCTGCCAGTATTCATATACGGGCGGTAATGAACGAATTACAAAAACTGGAATCTGCTTATCAAAGAATCATGATCGCTGGCGGTGGTAATATCGGCGCTGGACTAGCAAGTATTTTAGAAAATAATCATCAAGTTAAATTAATAGAACGTTCACCTGAACGAGCAAAGAAATTAGCCTCGGATTTAAAAAACACCCTAGTTTTTACCGGTGACTCATCAGATCAAGAATTGTTACTTGAAGAGCATATCGATCAATTTGATGTTTTTATTGCTGTGACCAATGATGATGAAGCTAATATTATGTCATCATTACTAGCCAAAAAACTAGGTGTTCGAAAAACCATGGTACTCATTCAACGTGATGCTTATGTTGACTTAGTTCATGGCAGTGGTATTGATATTGCTATATCACCCCAACAAGCGACTATATCAGCATTGCTAACCCATGTACGAAGAGGAGCTATAGATAACGTTTATAGTTTACGTGGTGGCGCTGCAGAGGCAATAGAGATTGTAGCTAAGGGAGATGAAAAATCGTCTAAGGTTGTTGGTAGAGAAATAAAATCGCTCAGGCTTCCACCCGGCGCTGCAATTGGTGCAATCGTTCGAGGTAGTGAGGTCCTTATCGCTCATTCAACCACCGTTATAATGGAAGAAGATCATGTTATTTTGTTTTTAATTAACAAGCGGTATATTTACGATGTTGAAAAATTGTTTCAGGTAAGTGCAATTTATTTTTAACTTTTCCAAAAACTAGGCGTCAATAAGACCAATAAAGTAAAGACTTCTAAACGACCAAATAACATAGCAACAACTAAAACCCACTTACTAAAATCGCTGATTGATGAGTAGTTGGCAGCAACATCTCCTAAGCCCGGGCCTAGGTTATTCATACAAGCGGCAACTGCGGTAAAGGCAGTTATATTGTCCATACCAGCAGCTAACAACAACAACATACACACAACAAAAACTGCCGCATAAGCAGAGAAAAATCCCCAAACAGCCTCAACAACCCTATCAGGTAAGGCCTTATGGCCAAGTTTTATCGAAAATATAGCTTTAGGATGAACTAATTTATTAAGCTCTCTAATTCCTTGAAGATACAGCAAGGTGATACGCACAACTTTCATGCCACCACCTGTACTGCCGGCACAGCCACCAATAAAGCTAGCAAAGACCAAGAGTAAAGGTAAAAGTGTTGGCCATGCAGAAAATGGAATCGTGTTTACTGGTGTTGCAGTAAAACCTGCGGTGGTACTAATTGAAACAGAGTGAAATAGTGCTTGTTCAAACGCTTGATCACTATTTTGATAGGTACCATGAGACACCAAAACAACAAAGCATAACAAGGTTAATACCACTTGGATTGCAATAAAGACCCTAAATTCAGGATCATGAATATAATTTTTTAATGACTTACTTTGTATCACCGCATAATGCAGCGCAAAGTTAACACCAGCAATAATCAGAAAAAACACACAAACGAAGTTAATAGTAGAGCTATTAAAATAGCCCATACTGGCATCATGAGTAGAAAATCCGCCAATGGCAATAGTAGAAAAGGCATGGCAAATAGCATCAAAACCTGACATACCAGCGGACCAATAAGCCAAAGTACAAAGAATGGTTAGTGATAGATAGATATACCACAAGTGTTTAGCAGTATCGGCTATTCGAGGTGTCATTTTCGAATCTTTTACTGGTCCTGGTGTTTCAGCACGGTATAACTGCATACCGCCGATACCAAGCATAGGCAGTACCGCAACCGCTAAAACGATGATCCCCATTCCGCCTATCCATTGTAATTGTTGGCGATAAAACAAAACAGCATGAGGTAAACCGTCTATATTACTGAGAACAGTCGCTCCTGTGGTTGTAAGACCAGAAAAAGATTCAAAGATTGCATCGGCAACCGAGAAGTTAGGTTCATTTAGTAACATTAGAGGGATAGCAGAAAAACTAGCAAGCACTAGCCAAAACAGAACAACAATGAGAAAGCCTTCACGTGCCCTTAATTCACCTTTTTCATTTCGGTTAGGATACCAAAATAATCCCCCCATAATTAAACACAATAAAAAAGCCATTAGAAATGGCACACCACCGCCATCACGATACAGTAAAGAAACTAATGCAGGTGGCAACATAGTGACACTAAGTAATGCCACTAATAGGCCTAAAATACGTATTATGTTTTTATATTGCACGTTATTATTTTTCTACTCTGATGATGACTATTTAAAAGTTTATTTTTCTTTATCTAAGGGAGCTTTCAACATCAACTGGCCCGCAGATAACGTTTTTAACTGTTTTGTTATGGTATCAAGCTTTGCACACGGAATGGACAAGGTAAATAGTACACTTTCCTGATAGCTTTGATTAACGACTAAACCGCCTATTCCTTTAACCAAATGCATAACATCATTAGCTTGAGTATATTGACACGCTAAGGTTTTGTCTACCATAGGTATTTTAGTTGTTGATTTCAAAAATATTAGTGCTTTCCTTACGCTGCTGCCATAAGCCCGTTGCAAGCCACCCGTTCCAAGTTTAGTTCCACCAAAATATCGGACAACTACTGCACAAACTTGGCCGATACAAGCACCTTGTAAAACTGAAAGCATAGGACGACCAGCAGTACCAAAAGGCTCGCCATCATCAGAAAAACCATAACCTTGATTATCAGTAGGGTTACCTGTTAAAAAGGCATAACAATGGTGACTAGCCTGAGGGTGCATATATTGATATTTTTTAATTAACGCTTTAGCTTCTTGGCTTGAGTGACAAGGTGCTAAATAACAGATAAAACGACTACGATTTATCGTTGTTTCGTGTTCAACTTCGTTAATTGCAATTTCAAACTCAGCTAACATAGCACTTAAATCAACCTAACTCTAAATCTCTGGTCATGTTTTCATTATGTGATTGATGAACAATAATATTATCTTCAATTCTAATGCCACCAAATGGACGGAACTTATCAATATTTGCCCAGTTTACCATGTCAGTGTTCTTTGATTGCTTAAGACTCGCTAATAAAGAGTCAATAAAATATAAACCGGGCTCTATAGTGAATACCTGATTAGCTTCTATTACTCTTGAGGTCCTTAGAAAAGGGTGAACTTCTGGCGTATTGACATGCGTACCTCGCTCATCTGCCATAAAACCACCAACATCATGGGTTTGTAAACCTACGTGGTGTCCAAGCCCATGTGGAAAAAACGTCGAAATAATTCCACTTTCAACAGCTATATCCGCATCAACATTGATCAAGTTAAACTCCACTAACACATTACCAATATCTCGATAGGTCTCTAAATGTAAATCAACATAACTCAAACCCGGTTTGAGCTTACTTACGGCATTAAGCATTAGTTGGTCCATTCTCGCAATCAACTCAGCAAAAGGGTCGCGTTTAAATGAGTAGGTACGGGTGATATCAGACGCATAGCCATGAAAATTCGCTCCCGCATCAATTAAAAATGAGCGATGCGCTTGTGGTACACCTCGGTCCAATGCAGTGTAATGTAGTATTGAGGCATTTTCGTTTAAAGCAACAATGTTGCCATAGGGTGTTTCATTCGCTGTATGATGCACAGCTTTAAGGTAAGCTTGTTGGATGTCAAACTCTGATGATCCATTTAAAAAAGCAGTTTTTGCGGCTTTATGACCTTTAACCGCTAGGGCACTCGATTGGCGCATACACTCTTGTTCATAGCCTGTTTTGTATGCGCGATGATAATGAAGGAAATTTAACGTCCCCTCAGGGTTTATTAGCTCAAAACCTAATGCTTTTGCAACTTCAACATGAGAACCAATATAAGCAGAACCTTTCTTATCATAAGGTAAATATTTTTCAACATCTGTTGCCTTCGTTAGTACTTTAATATCAAAAAATTCATGCCAAAAACTTTCTTCAAGTTCAACAACCTTATGCCAAAAGTCTACTGGCTGATAGTAAATCAGTACAGGTTTGTCATTACCATTAATAATAAGCCAACAATTAGGTACCTCTACTAACGGTAACCAATGTTTAAAGTGAGGGTTTACTTTAAATGGATAACTGTAGTCATCAAGAAATACCTTTATCTCTTGTCCAGAGTGGATAACCAAACTTTCAATATTTTCACGAGCTAAAACAGTATGAGATCTTTGTTGTAATTCAGCGATATGGTTTGGATAAAGTTGACTTAATTTGATCATTGTATGTTCTCTTACTAGCATTTTTTTATGATTTTAATCATACCACAATCAGGATTTTTTTAAGTTATCTAACTTTAAATCTTACCCAAGGTATCAAGTGATAACTGTAAAATTATTCAACGGGAATAGTCATTCTTATCACTTGATCAAAAATAGAATCAAGTTTACCGGCCCTAGTCTGGTAAATTTGCTGGTAAGCTAAAACACTTTTTACGTATTCTCTAGTTTCTTTAAAAGGAATAGTTTCAATCCAGATGTCTGCTGGCAAAGATTCGCTGTTCTTAAGCCATGAGCGAACTCTGTATGGCCCTGCATTGTATGATGCTGTCGCTATAACCTGATTACCTTCACTCATGTCTAATAAGTTTCTTAAATACTTAGTACCAAGCTTAATATTTTTTCCAGAGTCAAGTAGGTTAGTCGCTGAGTCCTTTTTATATCCCAAACCTTTAGCTGTTCTTGGCATAAGTTGCATTAACCCTTTAGCTCCTACTCCTGATCTAGCGTCTGACATAAATGAACTTTCACGTCTTGTTATAGCAAAGGTCCAACTCGGATTTATTGCTTGTTGTTGAGAGTGTTTGTGAATTTTTTCGCCATAAGCATTTGGAAAACGAAGCTCAACCTCATCTAAATAGCCTTCCTTTGGTAAGGTGAAAATAGCTCTATCAAACCATTTGGCATCATAAGCTATTCTTGATGCGACTAACTTTTGTCTTTTATTTAGTGTTTGTAGCCAAAAATCCCACTCACGACGTGCTTGAATAGACCTTTTTAAGTAAAAAAGTTCAAAAGATCTTTTAGCTGCTGAACTTTTTAATACGTTAACTTTCTCTAACTCAGTTATCTTTATCGGCTTATGTTGTAAATTCACCGGTAGATTTAAAGTACTTGCTGCAAGAAAACCGTAATAGTGCCTTTCAGTTGACAATAGTTTTAGTATATTCTCCCCTCTTGTCATTTCCTTATTTTCAATCAACGCTCTAGCGAACCAATAACGCCATTGTAATGCATCTTTATATCGGTCAGGTAAATTAGGAAGTTCAACAACCAGTGTGTTCCAATCTTGTTTTTTAATTAGCTGTGTTAGGCGCAATTCAACCATTTTTTTGGTTAATGAGTGCATTTCTACTTGATCTAACCAATATTTCGATTGTTTATGGTTTTTACTCGTTAAGGCGATAGCAAATCTACTGGTAATAAAACTTTTCTGTTGCTTGGAAAAATCAAATACTTTTAATGCTTTTTCATACGTTTTAATAGCTAGATTTGGGTCCCTCCATATAAGACGCTTTAAACCATAAACTATGATTTCAGACTCTTTCTCTGATCTTTTAGGAAAACGACTCAATCTATTAATATGCGAAGGGTCACCTCTTACTTTTTTCCACAACTGTCCTAAATACCACTCTTTTTTTGGGAGCTTTTTAGTTAAATAGGGGATTAACGTATGCTTGCCACCATCTGCAGCTAGTTTTATCCGCTGCCAAACATTCTTATTAGTCTGATACCCTGCCTTTTCCCACTGTTGAAACAACGGGTCACAAGCTTCATCTTGTGACTTTCCTACAGTCCATAACTTTGTTACTTGCGGTAATATTAGACTTTCCGATAAACCTGATAGCAATTGGTATCGATAATAGAAACACCTTAATCTCGCATTTTCAGTCGGTTGATAATATTCAAGAAAGAGTTTTGATTTATTTAATTTCGCTAAATAAGTTAACCATTTCTTCCTTAATGGTACACCCAAGGGAGAACCTTGATACTTTTTAAGAAAGGCATCTATTTCACCCACTTTAGACAGCGACATATGCCTAATTAATATCTGTTGGTCTAAATAGGGTTGTAATGGATAATAGTGTAATTGATTGTATAATTCTTTAAAGGCAAGACTTTCTGGTTGCCATAACAACTTTTCAGCTTTTATATATATATTTCTTACTTCCACATTTTCAGTAGCAATACTTTTATTAACTGTAAATAAGTTAAAAATGAATAAAGAAACGATTAGTATTGTCTTTGTAACTCGCATATCACTCCTAGACTATAAAAATTAAAGACTCAATCATCATCATTCTTTTTTATATCTTAATTTTAACGCTTTTTTTAATAGTTGAGTATTTCTTTGCTGAGTTTTTTATTTTTTTTAGTTATCATCAACAACTATATTGATAATGTAGCACTACTTTCTAACTTATGAGTAATTCTCTTTTTGAACAAGCGACCCACCAATTAGATGCCATTGGGCTACGATGCCCTGAGCCTGTAATGATGGTTCGTCTAAAAATTCGTAAAATCAACTCTGGCGATACTTTATTAATAATCGCTGATGACCCTTCTACTAAAAGAGATATCCCTAGCTTTTGTCGTTTTATGGAACACGAGTTAGTAGCAAAAAATACGAGTCTGAAACCTTATCAATATTTAATTAAAAAAACGTAACACTTGTCACCATAAAAAAAAGGACCATATTTATGATCCTTTGTTTTTAATGTTTCATTGATGTTTATTGTAATACTGAAATATCGGCAATGGCTAAAAAGCTATTACGTATTTGATTTAATAATGTTAACCGGTTAATTTTAACCGCTTCATCATCACTCATCACCATCACATTATCAAAAAAGTTATCAATGGGTGCTTTTAACTTCGCCAACTCAGTTAATGCAGCCTGGTAGTCTTGTTCTGCCAATAGCGGGATTATGGTATTATTAATATCGCTATAAACTGTTGCTAATAATGTTTCAGCACCTTCTTCTGCTAAATCATCATTAAATATTTCATATAGCTCACCGTCAAACTTAGCAAGAATATTACCAACACGCTTATTGGCTGCGGCGAGCGCTTCAGCTTCAACTAAATCCCTAAAGTAACTAACTGCTTTAATTCGTTTATCAAAGTCTAGTGGTGCCGTTGGTTTTTTCGCTAATACTGCTTGAATAATATCAATATTGAATTTCTTCTCCTGATAATAAGCTCTAAAACGGCCCATAACAAAATCAATAACGTTCTCTGCTGTATTTTTATTGATAAGTTTATCCGAAAATAATTTAATACTCTCATTTACCAATATGGCAATATCTAAGTTCAAATCTTTTTCGATTATTATCCGTATTAACCCTATAGCAGCGCGTCTCAGCGCAAAGGGGTCTTTATCCCCTTTAGGTGCTTGATTTATACCAAATATCCCAACTAACGAATCGACCTTATCTGCAATGGCCACCGCACAGCCAATTTGACCATCTGGTAAATCATCACCTGCATATCTAGGACGGTACTGATCTTCCAAGGCCTGAGCTATGGCCTCAGATTCCCCATCGTTACGTGCATAGTATTTACCCATAGTCCCTTGAACTTGAGGGAACTCTAAGACCATATCAGTTAACAAATCAGTTTTACTTAACAGGCCAGCTCGGTAGGCATCGTCTTTATTTTCATTCAGTTCAACGGCAATAAACTCACTCAATTGAGCTATGCGTTCAGATTTTTCTTTAAGTGAACCCAATTGCTTTTGAAACAAAACTGATTCCAACTTCATTAAACGGCTTTCGAGTGTATGTTTTTTATCTGTATTGAAGAAAAACTCTGCATCGGCTAACCGAGGACGAATAACTTTTTCATTACCAAACACCACTTGCTGAGGGTCTTTGCTTTCTATATTTGCAACAAAAATAAATTTATTAATTAACTGCCCATCTTCACCCAATACCGGAAAATATTTCTGGTGGTCTTTCATAGAATAAATTAACGGCTCTGCCGGTATATCTAAGAATGATTTATCAAAACTCCCCACTAACGTTACCGGCCATTCAACCAGACCCGTCACTTCTTCTAACAACTCAGTATCAATTAGTGCTTTACCGTTTATGCTAGCTGCTGCTTTATTTATTTGTTCAAATATCAGTTGTTGCCGTTCATCATAATCAGCAATAACAAAGGCCTTTTTTAAAGACGCTTGGTAATCGTTTGCATGGTTAATAGTCACTAAACCATTATGATGAAACCGATGCCCTGTAATTTTATTATCAGAAAAAATACCTAACGTTTCACCTATTATCACTTTACTGCCATAGAGTAATGTTAAAGTATGAACAGGACGAATAAACTGAGTTTTAGCACTTCCCCATCGCATTGGTTTTGGAATTGGCAGTTTTGTCAACGCGGTATTAACTATTTCAGGAATAAGGTCTTCAACAGATTTGCCCGCTTGAGTAGCGCGATGTAATAACCATTCACCTTTGTCTGTTTTTAATCGCTCGGCTTGACCTATGTCAATGCCATTAGATCTAGCCCAACCTATAGCGGCTTTACTAGCGTTACCATCTACATCAAATGCCACATTTACTGCTGGGCCACGTTTATCGATAATTTTATCAGCTTGACGCCCTACCAACTGAGAAACCACCACAGCCATCCTTCTAGGGGTAGCAAACCACTTTATTTCTTCGTAAGCCAGTTCGGCACTATCGAGTTGCCATTTAATTTGTTCAAGAAAGGTTACCGCTAATTTCTTTAATGCTTTTGGTGGTAGCTCTTCTGTACCAAGTTCAATTAGTAGAGTTTCTGTACTCATGATTTTTCTCCCCCCTTAACTGACTCTTCATTTTTGCAAAGAGGGAAACCTAAGCCTTCTCTAACCGCATAATAGCCTTCAGCACACGCTTTTGATAACGCTCTTACCCGAAGAATATAACGTTGACGCTCAGTTACTGAAATAGCGTGCCGAGCATCAAGTAAATTAAAAGCATGCGATGCTTTCATTACTTGTTCATACGCAGGTAAAGGTAAATTGTGTTCTATCAGCTTTTGACTATCTTTTTCACATTGGTCAAAGGTTTTAAATAAGGCATCAACATCGGCATGTTCAAAGTTATAAGTAGATTGTTCTACTTCATTTTGATGAAACACATCGCCATATAATATTTTGCCCATCGGGCCATCAGTCCATACCAAGTCATAAATGCTATCAACATTTTGAATATACATTGCAAGCCGTTCCAAACCGTAAGTGATCTCTCCAGTAATTGGTGTACATTCTAAGCCGCCTACTTGCTGAAAATACGTAAATTGTGAAACCTCCATACCGTTTAGCCATATCTCCCAACCTAAGCCCCATGCACCTAACGTTGGTGACTCCCAATTGTCCTCAACAAAACGTATGTCATGAACAAGTGGGTCAATTCCTAATTCTTTTAATGAATCTAAATAGAGTTCTTGCATACTAATAGGTGACGGCTTAAGCATGACTTGAAATTGATAATAATGCTGAAGACGATTTGGGTTCTCACCATATCGACCATCAGTCGGGCGTCGACAAGGCTGTACATAGGCACTACTCATCGGCTCAGGGCCAATTGAGCGTAGAAAGGTCATCGGATGAAAAGTGCCGGCTCCAACTTCCAAATCTAATGGCTGAACAATAACGCAACCTTGTCGTGACCAATATTCTTGTAAATGTAATATAAGCCCTTGAAATGTATTAGTATTAAACGTACTCATGACTTTCTAACTTTCTCTAATCTTATTGTAAATTTAAATGAGTGATAATTATCTAACCCATTGGTTCTATTTGATTTATCTTATCTATATTTATCAAAATGCCCGATATGATGACCGGGCATTAAATATTATTAACCTAACACTTACTAAATATCTAAGTTAGCAACTCTTAAGGCATTATCTTCTATAAATCTTCTACGTGGCTCTACGTGATCACCCATCAATGTAGTAAATAATAAATCAGCGGCTATGGCATCTTCAATAGTGACTTGTAGCATACGACGCGTTTCGGGATCCATAGTGGTTTCCCAAAGCTGCTCTGGATTCATCTCACCTAGTCCTTTATAGCGTTGTATATATTGACCTCGCTTGGACTCTGCCATTAACCAGTTTAGTGCTTCTTCAAAGTTTGCAATGGGCTTAATTTTTTCACCACGTTTAACATATGCGCCCTCTTCCATAAGTTCATTTATAGCTGAGTTCAATTTATTAATATCTTCGAACTCTCGTGAATTGATAAATTCATAACTACAGTCATAAGTTCTATCGATGCCATGTTTACGGACATTAAAGCTTGGATAATAGATAGCTCGTTCACTATCGTGATTAATTTTGACTGTATAGATTGACCCATTACCTTCTTGGTTAGTTAATTGGGTAATCAAGTTTGCAGTCCAAGTCTCAACCTTTTCTTTATTAGCAAATTCATCTACTGAAATAGTATTGCTATAAATCATTTTCTCTAATATATCGCCTGGTATCTGACGTGACATTTTTTTAATCGTTTCATGGGTTAATCTAAATTGATTAACTAGTTGCTCTAATACTAAACCCGAAATTGCCGGGGCTTGTTCGTTAACATGTATTTCAGCACCATCTAATGCCAACGTTGTTAGATACTCAATGAGTCCGTCGTCATCTTTAATATAACGTTCTTGTTTACCCTTCTTCACTTTATACAAAGGAGGTTGAGCAATAAATATATGACCTCGTTCCATTATTTCTGGCATTTGGCGATAGAAAAAGGTCAACAGTAATGTACGAATGTGAGAACCATCAACATCAGCATCAGTCATAATAATAATGTTATGGTAGCGAAGTTTTTCGGGGTTATATTCGTCACGTCCAATACCACAACCTAATGCGGTAATTAATGTGCCCACTTCTTGAGATGAAATCATTTTATCAAAACGTGCTTTTTCTACGTTAAGGATTTTACCTTTTAAAGGCAATATCGCCTGATTTTTACGATTTCGTCCCTGCTTAGCAGAACCGCCAGCAGAGTCACCTTCCACAATATATAGTTCGGAGAGTGCTGGATCTTTTTCTTGGCAATCGGCTAATTTACCTGGCAAACCTGCAATATCTAATACACCTTTCCGGCGAGTCATTTCACGTGCTTTACGTGCTGCCTCTCTGGCTCTGGATGCATCGACAATCTTCATAATAATTGTACGAGCAATACTTGGGTTTTCTAGCAGGTATTCACCTAGTTTTTCACCCATCGCTTGTTCTACTGCAGTTTTGACTTCTGAAGATACTAACTTGTCTTTCGTTTGAGACGAGAATTTTGGATCAGGTACTTTAACCGAAATCACCGCTGTTAAGCCTTCGCGAGCATCATCACCTGTGGCACTGGTCTCAACACCACTTTTACCTTTTTTATTAAGACCTTCTTTTCCCATATACGAGTTTAATGTTCTTGTTAGCGCTGTTCTAAAACCACTTAAGTGAGTACCACCATCTTTTTGTGGAATGTTATTTGTAAAACAATGGATGTTTTCTTGAAATCCATCGTTCCATTGCATAGCAACTTCAACAACAATCCCATCATCTTTAACTAAATCAAAATAGAAAATTTCGTTATTTACTGGTGTCTTATTAGTATTTAAGTAATCAACAAAGGCTTGAATACCGCCTTCATAACAATAATGTTCATCTCTTCCTTCGCCACGTTCATCCATTAATCGGATAGATACACCTGAGTTCAAAAAAGATAATTCACGTATACGCTTAACTAAAAGGTCGTAATGAAATAATACATCAGTAAATGTTTCTTTACTTGGCCAAAAACGAACTTCAGTACCGGTTTGGTCGCTTTCTCCTATCGCCGCTAATGGAGCAACAGCATCGCCATGTTTATAAAACTGTTCAAATAATTTACCCTGACGACGAACAGTTAGTTGCAACTTTTCACTCAATGCGTTTACGACTGAGATACCAACACCGTGAAGTCCACCAGAAACTTTATAACCAGAGTCTTCACCACCAAACTTACCACCAGCATGTAATACAGTTAAAATTACTTCAGCGGCAGAAATACCTTCTTCTGGGTGAATATCTGTAGGAATACCACGACCATCGTCTTTGACTGAAACTGACCCATCAAGATGGATCTTAACAACTATTTCAGTACAATGACCCGCTAAGGCTTCATCAATTGAATTATCTAAGACCTCGAATACCATATGATGTAAACCGCTGCCGTCATCAGTATCACCTATATACATGCCAGGTCTTTTTCTAACAGCATCCAGTCCTTTTAGTACTTTAATACTGTCCGATCCATATTCATTTTCTACAGTCATAGCTTCAGCCTATTTGATCATTGTTATTCGTTGCCAATATTAACTCTTGTCAACATCAGTAAATTCTAGTATTTCACCTTGTTCCACGTGAAACATCTTATAATTATTGTTTGTTGAAACCAAGGGTTCCAAAGCAAACCTGTCAATAGCGGTAATAATTACCTGACAATTTAACTTATCGATAGCCGACGATAATAACGTCCTTGAGTTAATATCTAACTCAGCACCTATATCGTCAATCAATAAAATTGGTTTTACTCGATTAACTCTTTCAATTAATTTTGCCTGAGCAAAAGTTAATGCCAGTAAAAACAACTTTTGTTGCCCTCTTGAGAGTAACATATCAATTGATGTCTTATTTAATAAAAAACGAACATCAAACTTTTGTGCGCCATACAAGCTAAACCCGTATTGAATTTCTCGCGTTCTGTTTTCAGTTAAAACACTGGCAAGTGTTTTATTCTGACTCCAACCACGTAAATATTGAACATTAATCTTTTCAGATAAACTAGGTAGTAATAAATCGGTCCACTTAAATAACTCTTCTTTAAGTTCACTGACATACTGTTCTCTAGTCTGTGCAACCAATTCAGATTGCTGTGAGAAAATATCTGTCCAATATTCTAACATTGAATGTTTACTCGGGTCGCGTAAACAAGCATTTCTTTGTTTAAGTACTCTTGAAAAATCTCGCCACTGGTGAGAAAAATCATGTTTCACGTGAAACAACCCTAAGTCTATAAATCTTCTACGCTCTTTCGGACCACCAAAAAATAATTTAAAACTTTCAGGCGTTACAATTTGTACCGCTATATTTTTAGCTAGCTCAGATAAGCGAGAGCAACGCTCACTATTAATCTTAATATCCGATTGACCCGTAATAACATCTTTACTTAAACCTAATTGCTGTTGATCTAAATCTTTAACGCTAACAACAAACTTATTTTTATCATGGTGGACAATAGTATTAGCCTTAGTCGTTCTGAAAGACTTACCGTGTCCTAGATAAAATATGGCTTCTAATAAACTACTCTTTCCACTACCGTTCGCACCAATGACAAAATTATTATCAGGATGAAAAGTGACTTGACCACCTTTGAGGTTTCTAAAGTTCTGAGTAATTAACTTTGAAACGCTCATCAATTAAAACTGTCTAGTGATAAGTCATCTAAAATATTATGCAAATACAACACTACTAACTAAAGTCTCATTGGCATTACAACATATAGGGCTTCGCCAGAATTTGACCCTTCAATAACTACGCTGCTATTTGCATCAGCTAAAGTAAACTTTACTGAAGAATCTTTGATTGCGCTGAGTACGTCGAGTACATAGCTTACATTAAAACCTATTTCAAGTTCATCATAAGGGAAGTCAACTTCAAGTTCTTCTTCTGCTTGCTCCTGTTCAGGGTTATTGGCAGTAATTTTTAAAAGTGAGTTAGCAAAATTAAGACGGACGCCCTTGAACTTCTCGTTAGATAATATAGAGGCTCGAGAAAGTACTTGGCGAAGTTGGTCCTTGCTAGTTTCCATAACCTTGTCACCATTACGAGGTAATACCCGTCGGTAATCAGGAAAACGGCCATCAACTAATTTACTAGTAAAAGAAAATTCAGTATCGATGATACGGATATGGTTAGAGCCCAAGAAAACTTGAATCTCCTCGTCAACGGGATCTAACAACCTAATTATCTCAAGGATAGCTTTACGAGGCACAATAACTTGTCGAGCCGGTAGAGATAATGAATCATTGGCAATTTTACAAATAGCAAGACGATGACCATCTGTGGCAACGGAACGAATTTCATTATTCTCTGTTTCAATAGACATACCATTAAGGTAATACCTAACATCTTGATTTGCCATTGAAAAATGGGTGCTTTCAATTAATCTAAGCAGTTCGGATTTAGATAACTGAAACTCAACGTCACCACGCCACTCTTCAATATTAGGGAAATCTGTTGCCGGTAATGTTGATAACGAATATTTACTGCGACCAGTACTTAGTTTAATAGCATCATCCGTTGACTCAAATATCAACAAAGAATTTTCAGGTAAACTTTTACATATATCAAGTAACTTTCTTGCTGGAATGGTAATTTTCCCATCCTCACCTTGGTTATCGATATCAGCATAAGCAACCATTTCGAGCTCTAAGTCAGTAGCTGTTAAAGTAAGTGATTGCCCACTTACTTCTAAAAGTACATTACTCAATATGGGTAGTGTACTTTTCCGTTCAACTGCACCAGAAACTAATAATAATGGTTTAAGTAAAAATTCCCTATTTAATGAAAACTTCATTGAGTTGCCCTATCGTTAAGCTGATTAATATAATTATTGTCAAGTATTAGCTATTAAGAAGAAAGTGTCCTAATTAAATTTGAATAATCTTCTTTTATATCATGTGTTTCTTCTCGTAACGTTTTAATTTTACGGCAAGCATGTAATACAGTGGTATGATCTCTACCACCGAACGCATCACCAATTTCGGGTAAACTATGGTTAGTTAACTCTTTAGATAATGCCATTGCAATTTGTCTAGGTCTAGCAACAGATCTATTTCTTCTTTTAGAAAGCAAGTCTGCAACCTTAATCTTATAATACTCTGCTACTGTTTTCTGTATATTATCAATAGTGACTAATTTATCTTGTAGCGCCAATAAGTCTCGCAGAGCTTCTCTAACAAAGTCGATAGTGATCGAACGACCTGTAAAATTAGCGTTAGCAATAACTCTGTTAAGTGCCCCCTCTAATTCCCTAACGTTAGAACGTAAACGCTTGGCAATAAAAAATGCCACCTCATCGGCTAAATTAATATGATTTTCTTGAGCTTTACGTTTTAAGATAGCGACGCGAGTCTCTAACTCAGGAGGTTCTATCGCAATTGTTAATCCCCAACCAAAACGTGATTTAAGGCGGTCATCAACACCAACAATTTCTTTAGGGTAACGGTCACTAGTAAGGATAATTTGTTGATTGCCTTCAAGTAAGGCATTAAAAGTATGAAAAAACTCTTCTTGTGTTCTCTCTTTACCTGCAAAAAATTGTATATCATCTATAAGTAACGCATCTACGTTGCGGTAATAGTGTTTAAATTTCTCCATAGCATTATTTTGTAATGCTCTAACCATGTCTTGGACAAATCGTTCTGAGTGCATGTAAGCTATTTTAGCATTAGGTTTATTGAGTAAGATTCCGTTACCAACAGCATGGAGTAGATGAGTTTTACCTAAACCAGTACCACCATAAATAAATAAGGGGTTGTAAGCAGTCCCCGGGTTTTCAGAAACTTGAGAAGCGGCGGCCCTAGCTAGTTGATTAGACTTACCTTCAACAAAATTATCAAAGGTATACTTTTCTCTGACATTAGCCTTTTTAGGAAGATTGGTTTCTAACTCCTCTACCCTAGTATTACCGGGAACAATTGATGGAGCTGTAGAAGATGACGTTGCATGGACTGCAATACTACCTTCGGGTTTGCTACCAACATCAAATCTTAGTAAAGGAGGATTAACCTCATCATGTAAAGAAACCAACTCATTGATTCTATTAACGTACTTATCTCTAACCCAGTCGAGCACAAATCGATTAGGTGCATAAAGCGTCATGATATTGTTATCAACAACACATTGTAATGGTCTAATCCACATACTAAATTGTTGAGCAGGCAACTCTTCTTGTAATACAGATAAGCAACGTTGCCAAAGTAAAAGATCCACCAAAACTCCCAGTGATAGGCGACACCTGAATAGTATAAATTATTCGGATAAAGCGAAATTTAATATTATTATAGTAATGCTATTATCTCTATAGTTATCCACAAGTGCAATATTGATAACTCACTAATATTGCTATTTTACGAAAAATATCAATAAAACCCTATAGAAATAACAACTAAATTGATATATATACTAATTTTAAAGCAAAAAATATTTAAGTATATTAATTTGATATAGAGACATAAACGTCCTATTTATAAACATGAGATAACCATAATTGTTAAAAAACTGTGGATATAATTACTGGAACAGGGATCATTAGCGATCATTTATATAAACACATGAAGATATTCATTGACAAAAGGTACAACTAACTATAAAATTCGCGCTCTTTTTTAGACCCAGTGTGCTCATTACGGCTGTTTTGCCAGGGCAACAACAACCGACGGATTAGCGTAATGAAAAGAACATTTCAACCTAGCGTATTAAAACGTAAGCGTAACCACGGATTTCGTGCTCGTATGGCAACAAAGAATGGCCGTGCAGTAATTGCACGTCGTCGTGCTAAAGGCCGCGCGCGTTTAAGTGCTTAATTTTAAGTACTGATTCTGTGTATAAAAAAAGTCTTTATAACTAAAGGCTTTTTTTTTGCGTCAATTTAAATTTAATGAGAAGAGTTAAGTCATTATTATGGTTTCTTACAAATTTGTCAGAGATTCGCGGTTATTAACGCCAAGTGATTTTCAAACAGTATTTACGAAGCCAATTAGATTTGGGTCTAGTCATGTGACTATTTTAATTACACCAAACTTGTCTAAACGTAATCGATTAGGTTTAGCAATTGCTAAAAAACGTATTAAATTGGCAGTTCAGCGAAATAGAATAAAAAGACAAATTCGTGAAAGTTTTCGCCTAAACCAGCATAAACTACCCCACATAGATATGGTAGTAATGGTTAAGTCTGGTACTGATGGACTTGAAAATAATGAAATTAATCAACAATTAGAAAAAATATGGCTAAAAGTAATTCAACGCTTCAAAGGCTAGTAATAACTTTGATTAACGCCTATAAACGTTGGCTTAGTCCACTGTTAGGTGATAATTGTCGATTCCAACCAACATGCTCAACATATGCCATTGAAGCAGTTAATTGCTTCGGAGTGATAAAAGGGTGTTGGCTAGCGGGCAAACGTATACTAAAATGCCATCCACTTAATGCAGGGGGAGAAGATCCCGTGCCTAAATCAAAAGAAGAGAAATAAACCTTATGGAATCACAACGCAGTTTTCTGTTTATTGCGCTAATGGTGGTCACTTATTTGCTATACACCCAATGGCAACTTGATAACGCACCAGTAGTTGAGCAACAGACTTACAGTCAAACAATGGAAACAAACATTGATTCATCAGGTGACTTTATTCCTGAGTCTTCAGACAATGCAAATACAGCCGTTAAAAGCACTGTTTCTTCTGCTCAACTCATTACAGTAAATACCGATGTATTATCATTAAAAATAAATACACAGGGTGGTGATATAGTTGAAGTAAAATTATTAGCTTATGAAACAGAACAAGGTAATAATATTCCGTTTACTATTATGCAAAACGGACAAAATAGATATATTGCCCAAAGTGGTTTAACAGGCGCTAATGGATTGGATAGAATTATCAAGGGACGTCCGATTTATTCGACTAATGGGGTTAATTTTGATACAGAATATAATGACCCATTGACTGTAGATTTAACATATATAACGGATGATGGATTAGCGGTAACTAAAAGGTTTACCTTTAACCATAAGAGCTACAGCGTTAATGTCGAATATATAATTGAAAATAATACCGCCAACAATGTATCGGTCCAGCTTTATGCTCAACTAAAACAATCTACTAATGTGGATACATCGTCAGGATTAATTCCAACTTACCGTGGTGCAGCTTATTCAACATCTGAAGAGAGATATGAGAAATATGATTTTGATGATATCCAAGATCAAACATTAAATGTATCAACACCTGGTGGTT
>Ga0209712_10000635_pt1 | contig 30639 bp, 21 predicted proteins | sample ArcOceMetagenome_FD_187443 | JGI IMG/M metagenome (GOLD analysis project Ga0209712, IMG submission 187443) | Marine eukaryotic phytoplankton communities from Arctic Ocean - Arctic Ocean - Greenland ARC118M Metagenome (SPAdes) (version 2) | ecosystem: Environmental > Aquatic > Marine > Oceanic...
ATATTGCATTTGAATGCGCCACCAGATTGCAATGGCCCAAAGCAAAAATAGAAAAAGCCTACTACGCCAGCCTAATTCACGATTGTGGTGTATCTACCACCCAAGAGCATCAAGAATTACTTCACGGTACCGCTTCCCATGATGTGCAGTTTCATTGTATTCGTGGCCATGAGGCACTTAAAGAAAACTGCCTATTAAAAGACTTCGCTGACATTGTGCTTTATCACCACACCGAATATTCCAAACTTGAATCAGTAGGCATGCCTCAATATGATATGGATATTTGTGCACTGGTGCATTTGGCTGACAGTGTTGATTATTTTCGCTGCCAATATGTGAAAGGTGATAATAGCGAAGTGGTCATGCATAAAAATAAAATCAATCAGGACTTAACAAGTAAACACGATTGGTTTAATCCAGTGCAATTACCTGAGATGTTAAAGCTTGTGTCTGTTGATGGTTTTTGGTTTGCCATGGAATATGAAAGCATTGAAAGTTTGAGCCATGATTTTTCGGAGTATGTGCCGTTTAAGCAAGATTTAAATTTGGCCGAGGTAAAAGATTTAGCGATATTTTTAGCGCACATCGTGGATTCAAAAAGCCCATATACCTTTAAGCATTCAGAGAAAGTAGCAAAAATTTCCAAAAAGCTGGCTCAGAGTTTTCATTTGTCGGATCAGCATTGCGAAAAAATTTATATGGCGGGCTTGATGCATGATGTGGGAAAACTAAGAGTACCGGATGACATTCTTTATAAAGATGATCAATTAAGCCCAGAAGAATACGCCATGATTAAACGGCACGCGGTGGATACCTTATTAACGCTTAAGCAGCTTTTACCAGATACCCCCATTGCAAATTGGGCAGCAAATCATCATGAGCGGTTAGATGGATCAGGTTACCCTTATCACTTAAAAGGCGATGATCTAGATCTGGAATCGCGGATCATTGCCTTAGCCGATGTGTTTCAAGCCTTAGCTGAAAAACGCCCTTATAAAGAACGGTTAGCCCTGGATGAAATATTAAGCATGTTAGGAAAAATGGTTGATAAGAATAAATTGGATAAACAGGTATTTGAGCACGTTCTGCAAAATAAAGCGGCTTATTATGACATCTCTACTGGTTAAAATATTTTATTAAAAAGTGAACTTAGATTTTCTATATAAATAAAAAAGAGCTTAGGCTTTTTTTTTATGCCTGTTAATTATTTAAAATTTTTTAGCCAGTGTCTATGGGTATCACAGAGGCGCGAGTATGATGTGTGTTGGACAAAAAAAGCCGCAGACTGGTCTACACTAAAGGTGTCCTATTTGTACGGGTTAACACCATATGTTGAAGATATACCCCGTGGCCTTAGGTTTGAGTGCAGCTGGTTTGATTTCGTTTTCCAGCCTTTCAATTGCCATGACGCCAGCTGATGATTTATTTGATATCCCGTTAAATAAGTTAAGCGAGATCATTATTACCAGTGCTACCTTGCACGAAGAAAGCTTACGCTCGGTACCGGCATCAGTGGCGGTGTTCACTCGAGATAAAATCCAAAAAATGGGCATTACTACGCTCACCGAGCTCATGAACTATGTACCCGGTTTTCAATCTCAAAGAACGGATAATAACTCTCTGTCACACAGCTTTTCTGCCAGGGGTATTCGCTTTGATGGCTCGGGCCGTGAAGTATTAGTGCTATTGGACGGTCAGCGATTAAATTCAGACTGGAGCGGTGGTGTGGTGGGTGTGAATAGTCTGATTGATTTATATTCCGCCGAACGGATCGAATTTATCAGAGGCCCAGGCTCGCCAATTTATGGCTCTAACGCATTTGTTGGGGTGATCAATATTTTCACCGGTGCCCGTAATCAAGCCAATGTAACCATTGGTGACGCTGGGGAGTATCAAACCAGTGTGCAGGCCCACAAGGTATTTGATAATAAAATATTTTCGATTATGGCCAAAAAAATTCAAGATGATGGGCAAGACGTGAATGTCTTCGACCCGTTTGTGGCAAGCGCCGTACCCAGTAAAGACCCATACAGTTTTGAAGACATTCATTTAAAAGCCTCCATCGTTAACACCGAACTTGTTGTTAAACACAGTCGTTCAGAGTCTGAGCAATTTTATTCTGTGGGCTACCCTTCTAATCAAAGTGCTTTTTTTCATGAAGAAAGTCGTTATGTGTCTTTACTGCATAAAAATGCACTTCCAAATAACTGGGGTTTAAAAACAACGCTTTCTTATGCTTCTCGTCGTTTTGATTTAGGCTCAGTGATATCCCCCGCGCCTATTGTGATTGCGGGCGAAATAGAAGAGCGTGAACCGAAAGCAGAGTTGGTACTCACTCAAAACAAAAGTAAAAATGTAAAAAATGTCATTGGCTTAGAAATCAGGCGACCAAAGATCATAGACAGTGATGCAAATTTGAGTGGTGCTATTCAAGCGTATTTACCGCAAGCACCGCTTACAGATCGTGTGATTAAAGGTTTGTATGCACAGCATCAAAATACCATTAATGAACAATTAGATATTGTACTGGGCGGCCGCCTAGATGATTACAGTAATTTTGGTTCACACTTTAGCCTCAGGGCAGGGCTTGTATATCAATACGATTCACACCATACATTTAAAGCGTTGTATGGCGAGTCATTCAGGGCACCCAGTCGCGCTGAAACCGATGTGATAAATAGCTCGGCTTTTGTAGCAAACCCAAATTTAGAACCAGAAGTGGCAAGAACCTCAGAATTAATATGGATGCTGCAAGATCAATCTACGTTTTTAACCGGCACGTTATTTCATACAGCGTTAAGCGATGTGGTGGTGAATTTACCCGTATCCCCCATAGAGCGTGAAAACGGTGGTGGTATTTCTGTATCAGGGTTGGAATTAGAATGGCATCAAGCTTGGACGGAACACTGGGGTAGCCGTACTAATGCAAGTTATTCATTCAGTGAAAACGACCAAATTAAAAGTGAAGCGAACACAGTAATAGGCACAGGCATTACCTTTGAGGATGGAGGGTTTAATTCAACGGTATTGTTGAATTATCACGACTCAAAACAAGATGTTGATAGCTCGGCTTCCGGTGTTCGTAATGTGCCAGAAAGACTCTTTATTGATGCCACGTTGAACTGGCGCATAACTCCATCCTTAGAGCTATATGGCAACATTAAAAACGTATTAGATGAAGAATACGCCAGTGTCGCCACTGCCCGTGTAGAGAATATAGAAGGCACTGAAAATAGAGGGATGAGTAGTCGTATTGGTTTGCGATTTGATTTTTAGGTTTATTAGTAGAGACAAATACGAGCAGCAGTGTGGTGTTAGTTACTCTGCTTAGAATTAATAATGCTGCTGGCTCATGCTCTACATACAAACCGTGTTAAGTTCAAAATCAACTTTAAATGGCCGTGTTTATAACCGTATTCACTTTATTGAATATGAGCCTAATAAGCGTTTTTGAGGAGCGAAATAAACAGCAGTTTTTACGCAGTTAGTTATCAGATAGTAATAATGTATCTGGTTTTAATGCCTTTTATTTGTAACCCATAAAACAGTCCTTTTAAGCGCCGCTCTTTTCTTCCTCCAGCTTGTTATTAGACAAAACTGATCAATACTTTAACTATCAGTCATAGTAGTAGCTGGAAAATTTGACATGGAAAAATCTCGTCTCCCCTTTCTTATAAGTGCTTTACCACTATTGGGCCTATATGGCTGCGACCTTAGCCCCTCAAGTGATGATTTAGTCACTTCGGGTGGGGTGGTGAATAAAGGCATTTTATCTCAAGCGGTGGCCAAGGCGTATCAAGCGGGCACAGATGCCCTTGTGAAAACCGTGTATACCGAGATCGATGGCACCTTCGCATTAGATGACGTTAATTTTGATGGCACATTATATATAGAGGTCACCACCACCAGTCAAACACTGGCCACCTGTGACGGCGCAAATGGCTGCGGGAATTATCCTAACGGTTTAAAACAAGCCGGAGAGTTTGATCAGAATTTAAATGGCCGCATTGATTTTGGTGATAAATATTTTTTTCATGATCCTAATTTCAAACTCACTGCATATATAAAACCTGCCTCTGAAGGACAAAGTAATACAGGGAAATTTGCAGTTACCCCGCTTACGCACTTAGCCGCGGAAAAAATTTCCCAATCATCCGATTTAACACCAGATAATATTCAAATTGTAAATGCACAAGTGGCCGAACTATTTGGTTTGGATGGAGCGGATATTACGCGGGTGATTCCACCGGATATCACCAATAAAGATGCTATGGCGGCAGCAGATAAAAACCAGCAGCTTTACTCGGCATTAAATGCAGCTGTGGCATCTTCAGCTTCGAGTACCAATGCTAAAGTCTCCGATGTGATTAATGATTTAGCGCTCAGCTTTACAAAAAATAATGGTTTGGTGGGGAATAGCACGGACCCCAGTGAAGTAACTCTAGCCAGTTTACAGATTCTAGCAGGGGATGTAGCCAATGTTGTTGAGAGTACCTTGGGTGTGGTTTTAGATGAAATTCAAGAAGAAATCTCAGAGGAAATATCTGAGCAATTAGCAAAACCCCCAGGTGAGATTGTGATGCCTTCAGAGAATCCGAATTTCGATGTGGATTCTGATAATGATGGACTCTCAGATAAAGATGAAAATGATATTTATAATACTAATCCAAATAATCCAGACACAGACGGAGATGGTTTACCAGATGGCTGGGAGGCTATGTATTTAGACCCGCTTAATGATGATGTGAATAATAATGGTGTGGCAGATGGGGATGAAGACTTTGATGGAGACGGTTTAACAAATAAAGAAGAATACTTGTTAAATACAAACCCAACCACATTAGATTCAGACGGTGATGGTGTTTCCGATGGCAATGAAGATTTTGACGGTGATGGTTTAGGTAATAAAGACGAATTGGATGCAAACCCTTACAGTACTGACCCAAGCAATCCGGATACAGATCTTGACGGTGTGAATGACAGTGCCGAACAGTCTAATGGCAGTAATCCCACTTCGCCAAATCCAGTTGTTGAATTTGTAAGTGATGCTCAGATCTATGCCAATGCATCAACAGGTGCCATTGCAATGTCTATTGCAGGAGATGAGTTTTTTAGTTCGCCTTCCGATTTAAGTGACAAAACGTTTTTACCAAGCAGTGATAGTTCGGCCACTACCGATACTAACTCTAAGAATGATTTAATTATTCATGATTTAGGTACCGATAAATATGAGCTGCCCTTGCGAGATGTGGCAGATGGCATTGCGTTATTTTCAGATGGGTTTCCATCTTTATTGGATGCCAGTTCTGATGGGAAAAAACTCTTATATCAATCAGATTCCACACAAGTTGTGTCTGCTGATTCGAATGGGGTCTCAGATATTTTTATTGTTGATCGATTAACTGGTTCAGTCACTCGCCTGGATCAACCAAGTGAATTTAATGCTTCAACATACAGTGCTAAGTTTACCGAAGATGGAAAAATGGTTTTATTAGCCACACAGGGCAGTAATCTTAATGATGATGTGGGGGTAATTAATGATACAAATAGCATTAATGATATTTACTTATATGAAGTTTCGACAGGCATCTCAAAATTAATCAGTCGTAATTCAGGTAATACAGATTCTGGGAATTTAATTTCCGATCATCCGAATATTTCAGTTGATGGTCGTTTTTTGTCTTTCCGGAGTGATGCCACTGATTTAGGTGTAACCGATAGCAACACAACAGGTGATATCTTTTTATTAGATACTCAGAATACAAGTTTAGTGAAAGTGAGCACGGCCAGTGTTGCTGCCAATGACCTGTCTGCTTATAGCGCCACTTACCCAGCTATGTCAGCCAATGGCAAAGGGTTAACCTATTTCACACAACGGGATATGTTGAACCTGGGTACGATACCGGCCACAGCGTATGACCAAATTTATTATTATGATAGTGGCACTGGTCAAACCTTATTAGTCACTCAATCTCATGATAATAGTCATGGCGGTTATGCTGATGGTTATTCTGATGCCATGTCAGTTCGGATATCAGCTGATGGGCAATATGTGCTGTATAAATCCAGTGCCAGCAACCTTGTTGCAAATGATACTAATGCGGTGGATGACTTATTCATGTGGGACAGGGAATCCCAAACCACTCATGTTATTAGCCAGTATGGTTATGGAGACGCAAATAGTGATGGCACGCTTGAGTATGATGTTAACCCTACCTCGAGCCACCCTAGTGGTTTAGGCATTTGGGGACAGGTGCTGGCACCGGATGCGAGCTTGGTGTATGTCATGTCTAATTATGGTGACGAATACGCTGATAGTAGCAAGTGTTCGGGGGCAGGGGTGACTTGCCTATATAAGATCAAAACTCATGTTCCCCAATTTGATTCTGATTACGATGGTTTAAATGATCGTCAAGAATTGGCCATGGGCACAAATGCAAATAATTCAGATACTGATGGGGATGGGCTATCTGATGGCCAAGAGGCCTTCAATTATAAAACCAGTCCAATAAACCCAGATACCGATGCTGATGGCACAAATGATGGTTCTGAAGTTTCTGCTGGCACAGACCCTTTGAATTAAAGCGCATGAGTTTGCTGGTTAAGTAATAGGGTTTAAGACTTTTATCATTTGCCAATGGTCAAACATGGTCAATACTTTAAGCATTGCGTTGCTTTAGCTGGGAAAAATGACATGGATAAGTCCTGCAAATCATTTCTTATTATCCTTCCTCTTATAGGCCTATACGGCTGTGATATTAGTCCAAGCGACGATTTAAGCTCATCAGGTGGCCTGGTTAATAAAGGAGTTTTATCCAATGCCATTGCCAATGCCTATCGGGCCGATACTAAAGAGTTAGTCAAAACCGTTTATACCCAAACCGATGGCACCTTCTCTCTTGATGACATTAATTTTCAAGGCAGTTTATTTGTTGAAGTGACAACCACCAGTCAAACCTTAGCCACCTGTGATGGGGCGAATGGCTGTGGTAATTTTCCTAATGGATTAAAACAAGCAGGAGAATTGGATAATAATTTAAATGGTCAAATTGATTTTGCTGATAAATATTTTTTCCATGATCAAGATTTTGTTTTAACCGCTTATATCAAGCCATCATCCTCACAATCAGGCACAGGCAAATTTGCTGTAACGCCCCTTACTCACTTAGCTGCGGAAAAAATCTCCCAGCTGCAAGATGCCAGCCCTGAAAAAATAGAATTGGTAAACGCCCAAGTGGCAGAGCTATTTGGTTTAAATGGCTCGGACATTACCCGAGTGATTCCGCCAGATATTACTAATGAAAACGCTATGTCGAGCGCGGATAAAACCCAGCAGCTTTATGCGGCACTGAATGCCGCAGTGGCGTCTGCTGCTGCCAGTACCAGCACAAGTGTGGCTGACGTGATCAATACTCTGGCCGTAAGCTTTAAAGAAAATAATGGCTTGGTGGGCAATAGTAATGACAGTACAAAAGTCACTCTGGCCAGTTTGCAGACCCTAGCCAATGACGTGGCCGATGTGGTGGAAAGTACCTTAAACATCACCCTCACAGATATTAAAGAACAAATCCAAGGTGAAATCACCGAGCAATTAGCCAAGCCTGCAGATGAGGTAGTGGAAGTGTCCATTATGCCGGTATTAGTGCCGGATTTTGATAAAGATGGCATTGGCGATGAAGATGAAATTAATTTAGGCACTGACCCGTATAATCCGGATACCGATGCTGATGGTATTGTGGACGGTATCGAAATTCAAAATAGTTTAGATCCATTAAATCCAGATACAGACGGCGACGGCATTCTTGATGGTTTAGAAGTGATTTATCAATTAGATCCGTTGGATGGCACTGATGCTCAGCAAGACCCTGATGGTGATGGCTTAAAAAACTTTGAAGAAGTGAATGCTGGTAGTGACCCATTTAATAGTGATAGCGACGGTGATTCATTAAATGATGGTCTAGAGGTGAATACCTATGGCACTTCACCAAACAACCCAGATACAGATGGTGACGGTCTAAGCGACGATGATGAAATCAATAATGTCGGCACTAGCCCAACTAATTCGGACAGTGATGCGGATGGTATGGCAGATGGTTGGGAGATAGCATTTTCTCTTGACCCGTTAGTAGCAGCTGATGCCATTACCGATAACGATGGTGATGGCCTATTAAATAAAGATGAATACCACTTGTCTACCAACCCTAATGCACAAGACACAGATGGTGATGGTACCAATGATGATTTGGAAGATTTTGATAATGACGGCATCAATAATTTAGATGAAGTGGTGAACGGCTTAGATCCGTTTTTTGATGATGCCAATTTAGATGCGGATTTGGATAGTATTTCAAATATTGGTGAGCTGACAAATGGCAGTGATTTAAATATAGCAAACCCTGTCATTGAGTTTTTGAGTGATGCTGATATTTATGTGAACAGCTCCACCGGCAATATCAAAATGGAGATCAGCACAGATGAAAACTTTATTGTCGCTTCCCAATTGGATGTGACAGATTTAGATATTGCAGGATTAGATACGGGGGGATTTACGGATATTCTAATTCATGACTTATTCAATAACAGTTATGAACTACCCGTGAGAGATGAAGTGAATCCTGCGATTTTATTAAATAGTAATTCTAGTTTTGTGGATTTATCTGTTGATGGCCATTCGATTTTATTTTCATCAATGGCATCCAATGTGATTAGCGGGGATGGTAATGGTAGTGAAGACTTATTCGTTTACGATCGAATAACACAAACGTCAAGGCGACTAGGAACAAATGCTTTGTTAAATAATAATTCATATTTCGCTAAGTTTTCAGCAGATGCTTATCGAGTTTTTATGGAAAGTTATTCCACATCTTTGGTTTCTCCTGATAGCAATGGTTTTGGCGATGTCTTTATTTATGACTTAGGTGATATTCCTGCGAATGATTCTGTTTCCCTAGCAAGTAAAAACTACTTAGGAGCAGACTCATCTAATGATCAATCTAACGTTGGGGATATGTCTGCAGATGGCCAGAGAATTGTATTTACCAGTCGTTCCAATGACATAGTGGATGCAACTGGTGGAACAGATACTGGGACCATGATTGATGTGTATTTTTTAGAAGTACCAAGTACATATCATCGAGTGTCTAAATTTAAAGATGCAGCAGAAGATGATGTTGGAGCCGATTCAGGCTGGGTGAAAATTTCAGAAAATGGTAAAGGCATTGTATATCAAACACCCAAGGATATATTGGATTTAAATGTGGCGGGAGTAGGGGCCGGCTTTAATCAAATTTTTCATGTGGATGTGGATAAAATGCTGGCAGGTGACTCCGTTGAGCAATTTTCTACCTTGGTGAGCAGTGCTCATGACGCTACAAATAACGGTTATGGCGATGGCCATTCAGATGGTGAAACCCTTAAAATCTCAGCTGATGGTCAGAGGGTTTATTACAAAAGCTTTGCTCAAAATATTAGCCCAAATTACAGCGGTGATGGCAGTGATGAGCAGCTTTATGTTTGGGATAAGGCAACAGGGCAAAGCCATTTAGCCACTCAATATGCTTATGGAATGAATGGTGCCGCATTAAATTATGATGCCACACCTTCATCACATACTAATGGCATGGGCATCACGGATTTTGTTATCAATTCAGAGGGGGATCATATATATGCCCTGATGGATTACGGCCATGAATATACGGATGCGCCAGGCTTATGTGCAGGAGTCATGACATATTGCTTATATAAAATTAAGTTGGCGATGCCGTTTTTAGATCAGGATGGTGACGGTTTAAGTGACCTAGCTGAACTTAAGTTTGCTTCCAATATACATGCAGTAGACAGTGATGGTGATGGCTTAAATGATGGGCAGGAAGTGTATGTTTATAAAACTAGCCCTATTAATGGGGATACAGATGGAGACTCAATGAATGACGGCCAAGAAATTACAAACAGCACAGACCCATTAGACCCAGCATCTAATTAATGATCGATTAGTTAATAGTCGTTAGTGCAGAAAACTGCTTTATAACGCCGTAATTATTATTAATGATTACGGCGTTTTATTTTACTTATAAAAATACATACACTGTGTGAATTAACTTTTTATTTAACAGGGGGTTTATGTATGAATTATGTGTTTATAGCCACAAGCCTTGATGGATACATTGCTAAACAAGACGGGGATATTGAATGGTTGCATGAGAGCCCTAATCCAAATAATGATGATTACGGCTATGCTGAATTTATTAATAATATCGATGTACTTGTTATGGGTCGCAATACCTATGAAAAAGTCAGAAGCTTTGATACATGGCCGTATGAAAAAAAGGTCGTTGTATTAAGTCATACGCTGAATGAGATACCTGAAGAGTTAGTAGGTAAGGTAGAGTTTTTGTCCGGCAGTGTTAACAGTGTGGTAGAGCATTGTCATAAAAATGGTTTTCAGAATCTATATGTCGACGGCGGACGAGTGATTCAAAGCTTTTTAGACAACGACTTAATAGACGAACTCATTATCACACGCTTACCAATTATACTGGGTAAAGGCATCCCATTGTTTTCGATAATGGATGAATCGTTGATATTTAAACACAAGTCGACCACAGTTTATGATGAGGCTTTGGTGAAAAGTCATTATGTTCGATGTGGTAAAGTTTAAACAAGATAGAATCACAGTTTATGAGTATTCAAAAAGCGTGATATTCCACTTTTTACTGACGAACGCCTTTTAGTAAAAATACCCCTTGGGCTTTAGTGGTGGCATCGTTGGCTTCTAGCTGCATGCCTCCTGCAAAGTTATCCCCTGGGCGAGCAAAGGTACCTTGAACATTCCCTTGAATACAGGTGGCACAAATAGAGGCGCCAGTACTGTCATTAACATTGCCCTGGATGTTGCCCATGGTGGCTTGACTGCCCGTTACCGCGCCGTCAAAACTCATATCCCAAGTTTGTGAATCGCTGGCAAAGGTTAGGCTGCCATTTTCAATGGTGCCATTGGTAAAGTTTACGTCAAACTGGCCATTAAGAGAGTTAATGCTTTCACCATTTATGTCCCCTAAAAACTCTTGATCACCTGAAAACTTAGCCGTGCCACGCAAGCTTGATAGGGCAGCGGCTTCGGCACTTAGCCAATAAAAATCTTTATTGAAGCTTGTGCTGTTACCGCTGCTATTAAAGACGTCAACGCTGCCATTCCACTTTCCCCAACTGATAAAACTGGATCCAGCAACGTTTTCCACATAATCGATGCTGCTGGCGCTGCTTGGGTCTAGGGTGAAACTGTTTAAGTTATTATCGTTACCCACATTAGCACCGGGAATCGCAATGGTAGGGTTGGTAGCGCTATCACTGTCATTGACCACTAATGCATTTTGCATATCGCCTGAATCATTATTAACTAACAAGCCCGCCCGTGGGCGCTTTAATAAATGGGTGTAAGCAAAGTCGCTAAAACGTGCATCATTGCTGCTCTCAATGACTAACGGCTCTAGGGGCTCTTCAACAATGGCTGTCGCTTCTTTTTCTGTTTCTTCTAGGCTTTCTTCTAATTCAGAGTCACTGGCATCGGCTTCTGGGTTACTAGAGTCATCAGTGTTATTGCTTGTTAATGCTTGCTCTTCGGACTCTTCACTCTCTTCGGTTTGTTCTTCACTGTTAGCGGTTTCATCGCCTTCACCTTCGCTTTCGTCCTTTTCTTTGTCACTATCTTTATCTGTTTTTTCTGTATCTTTTCCATCTTTTGATTTTTCTTCTTTTTTCTCTTTTTTAGGTGGTGGAGGGGTGGTGGTTTTTAATGAATCAGGGGCTTTATCTAGCCCTTTAGGTTCAGAGTTGGAACTGACCCGTACAAAATTATAGTCTCCACCTTGGCCAAGTTTCATTGAACCTTGATCGTTAGATACGGTGATGCCGCCATCCCAAACCGCCATGACAAAGTTACCGCCGGTTTCTTGGGCCACCTCATAGTTTGTTCCGCGAATCCCGATACTGGCTGCAGGGGTTTTGACTGTATAGGCGCTTTTATCCCCTTTGCCTATGCTGCCGGTAATGGTGCGAAAGCCACCCGTGATTAGGTTCATGACGACTTCTTCGCCTTCACCTTCAGCCTTGGCTTGCTGGTAGGCACTGATATCCAATTTTGAATTGGGTTTAAGTGTTAGCAGTGCTTTATCAATAAAGCGTATTTGCAATTTTCCATTTGCATCGGTAGATATAATATCGCCCTGCATAATGGCGCTGCGGCGACGCAAAGCGCGTTTTTTTCCATTGATATCAGTTGCAAAGACACTGCCTTTGGCCATTAACACTAAGCCTGCTTTTTGGGCAAAGCCATTGGCGCTCAGTGTGAGTGTAAAAATAAATAAAATAGATAAAAAATATTTCATATTTCCCCTTACCGCGTTTTCTTGAAGCTCAATAAAATTGGGCTGAAATTATGAATAAACATTAAAAGCTCACACGAACGCCAGTGGATATAATGGCTCGATAGTAGGTAAATACATCCATGTTGCTGGCGTTATGATTGAGGCTTGCTTCACCGTGCCAGATTAGGTATTTCCAAGGTTTCCATTCGTAACCCCAGCTGGCCATAATGGAAGTATCGCTGCGTTTTTTATTGAAAATTGGGTGTTCTTTTTGATAGCTGTTACTTTGCAAAGCCACCATCATAGTGCGACTCAAGCGGCGGCTTTTTAATAGTTTATTGTTGTAGCTGGCACCAAAAAAAGTTTTACCAAAGTGCTCAAGCCCGGCGTCGTCAATACTCTCATCTCCTGTGTATAGAGCGATGCTATTGGCTTCCACTGCGCCTTTTAGCCAGTTGGCGTTAAAGCCAAATAATAAAACGTCTGCGTCAGGCAGGTTGTCGTTTTTAGATTCTCGACTGGCAATATTCATATTAAAACCGTAACTGGTTTGTTTGGCATTGGTATAAATGGCCATGGCATTGATGCCGTTTTGACTTTGATAGTCTTCCCCATCCAAGGAGACATTACTGAAATTTGCCCCCCCTTGTATACGCAGACGATTTGGCTGCCAGCTGTAGCCGATAAACGTATTTAAAACATCAAGGTCGTAATTACTGAGTTCATCATTGCGTTTGTGTGTGCTGTTAAAACTGGCGTCAAGGCTGTGCCTGTTTTTAGGAGAAAAGCTGTAATTAAATGCGGTATTTAAGGATTTAAAACTGCTACTTAGGCTGCGAGATTCCTCATTTAGAGGAAGAAAACCTTGCCCAGGATAGGTCACACCTTTTTCTTCGGTGGCACTGTTGATGTTACTGTCAAAACCAAACGTCATATCTAGGCCGCCATTAAATTTATGCATGGCCCCGCGCTGAGCATTTTTAATGCGTTTTAAAAATCCGCGAATATTCTCTTGTACATTTTTTGGCGGCTCACTAGCCAATGCCATTTCAAATTCATTTTTAGCACTGTTTAAGTTGTTGTTGTGAAATAGGGCGCGGGCAAGCTCTAAGCGATAGCGTAGAACTTGTGGGTTTAACAATGTTAAGCGCTCAAAGGTAAAGGTGGCCTCGTTAGCATGGCCTGACTCTAATGCGTGTAATCCATAATAAAAATCAAACTTATCTTGGCCTTCGTGATCATCAAGCATGGAACTGGCCAGGTCATAGCCTTGTTTATACTCACCCTTATCAGCCAGTTCTTGTAAGTTTTTTAGCTTTTCTTCTTGTTCTTTTTTAAGTGCTAGGCGTTCTTTTTTACTAAGACGTTTTTTAACAACCTTTTGCTTTTTAGGTGGTGTTTTGGGTGCGGCTATTTTAGCGGGTGCCTTAGGTAGTACAGGGGCGACCACTGGGGCGATAATGGGTGTGGGTGCAACTGCCGGAATAGGAGTAGGCTCAGCAATAGCGGGCTTATTGGCTTCAATACTCTCAGGCTCAGCAGTGGCGGTGGTATTCTCGACAGTATTTTCTGCTGTTGGCTCAGTTTCAGTATTACTTTGAGTATCGGCTTTATTATCAGGGGCTGTATTGCTTGCTTCTGATTGGGCTGTAACAGGAGCCTCTGGGGAGGCTGATATCACAGGATCTGCAGCCATGACTAAGCCAGAGGCAATAAGAGTCCATAAGCCGAGCCATTTTCGCCAGTCCATTTAGGCCTTCCCTTGTTTAATACACAGTTGCCTTAAGTCTAGAAGGAACTAGCTGGCTCTCAAGTGAGATAAGAAAAGAATTATGGATTAGGCAAGGCTTATGCTTTGAGGGAGTTAATAGTAAAAATTGGACGCGATAATGGCATAACGCCATGGAAAGATTGCTGAAATGAGCATTTATGCAAATAGAATGAGTAAACACGCCTTAAGTCCGCTACTAATGAAATAAGCGTACACTTGATTGGAACCTGATCATAAAAACGCATAATTTTTTTTAGTAAAAAAGTATGGTGCGAAAAATAGGATTAATAGCGCCAGCTTGTCATGTTTAAACAGATAATTGTTAGGATTTACGACTGTTTTTTTTGAAAACTAAGGCATAATTGGGGCCTTGAAGATGTGTGTAAGAAATAAACCTTAGACCGTTTTCATTACAAACTTTAAAAGTAATAAAAAAGATAGGTTTGTTGCTCCATGGCGCAATCTTTAAAAAACATAAATCTCTTACTGGCTTTTTTGCTTTGCCATGTATGCACCTCTAGTGCTCACGCAGATGAATCTGAACTTTCAAGTTTCGATGGATTATTTGACGAGTCGATAACAGGAGGAGAGTATTATATCCCTGTTGTTTTAACGGCCTCTCGTTTACGCCAATCTCAATTAGATACACCTGCTTCTGTGACGGTGATTGAAGCCGATACCATTGCCGCGTTAGGCTTTAAAGATATCCAAGACATTTTTCGATTAGTGCCCGGCATGTTGGTGGGCTATCACTCTGGGTTTGGTGAAAAACTGCCTTCTGTTAGTTATCACGGCACACAAGCGGCCGAGCATAGGCGCTTACAAGTGTTAATCGATGGCCGCAGTGTGTTTAAACCTGGTTTAGCCCGAGTGGAGTGGAACGATATTCCATTAGCCATTGAAGATATATCTCGTATAGAAGTAATTCGAGGGCCTAATTCGGCTGCTTATGGTGCGAACTCCTATCTTGGTGTTATTAATATTTTAACCAAGCATCCGCAGGAAGAGCCTGGCAACAAAATCAAAGTGACAACCGGTAATCGCAATGTTTGGCAAAACTATGTGAATGTGTCAAACAAACTAGGTTCAACAGATTTTCGTTGGAGTGCGGGCAGTAAATTGAAGAGCGGTTTTGATACCTTGGAAAAGGGTGGCTCTGAGGAAAATTTGGATGGCTCTGATGCCGTGTATTCAACATTGCGTACCTATACTCAAATCAGTTCTGGTGTAAACCTTGAGCTTCAAGGTGGATATAAGTCAGGCGTAAATGACGAGAAGCAAAATTTAGACGCTTATCTTAATTATCTTACCGATGAAAGTATTGAAGCAAAGGACACTTATTTTTGGGCTAAATTAAATTATGAATTTAGTCAGCAGCAGTTTTCACACATTCAAATGTACACACAAAACTTTAAACGTAACCATGAGTGGACTGCATGTGTTAAACAGGACACTAACCCTTTGTCACCTTTTTTTGGTGGCCCAGCTCTTGGCTTACCTGGATACTATTGTGGTTTATTCAGTAAAAACTTAGATGAAACAAAATCTGAAATAGAATTCCAGCATACGTCTATCTGGAATGAATCATTGCGCACAGTGATGGGGGCTCGGTTTCGCGTCGATGAGTTAGATTCTCGTTATTATAATGATGGATACAGTGATAACGAAAATCAGAGTGTATTTATTAACGCTGAGTACAAAACCTCTGAATTAATAACTGTTAATTTGGGTGGCATGTATGAAGATGATGGATTAAATGATGATAATTTCTCCCCTAGATTAGCGGTTAATACTCATATTACGTCCAACGATACGATTCGTTTTATTTACTCTCAGGCCATTCGATCTCCCGATTTGTATGAGCAAAACGGCGGGGCTTACCTCTATATTGATAATGTAGTTGATGGAGCTACCGTGTTAGGTGATATTCCTTTACCCGAACTAGGTTCGGGTACTGGGCAGTTAGAAAGCGAAAAAATTTACAGCCATGAAATTAGTTACTTTGGTTTATATCCTAGTTTTAATGCGCAATTGGATATTAAACTTTTTTATGATGAATTAAGCAGTTTAATTTCAGAGTCGTTATCCCATGAAGTTCCTTTAACAAATGATAATCGTATTATTCAAAAAGGCATTGAAGGGCAGCTAACTTGGCGTACAAATCAATTTAATAAGTTGATGTTTGGTTTCAATTATACCGATCAGAAAAGTGACTTTATAGATAATAACGACAGCATAGATAAAGAGTTAAGTTTAAGTGCTGACCGAAGTGGGTCATTTGTATGGATAAATGACAGCTTGCATAATACTCAGTTGTCAGCCGCTTATTATCATGTTGAAAACTGGAATACTCAGCGCGGGGGCAGCACGGGGGGCTTTACCTTTTCTCGATTAGACTTAAATGCCAACCACCAAATTATGCTGGATGATGGCTTTCAGTTAACTTTACAGGCTGCCGTGCAATATCGTATAGATGACGACCCATTGCTGTATCAGAAAAATAATTACAACAGTAAAGAGCATTATTATATGTCAGCACAACTTAGTTTCTAAGTTTGTATCATTCGCACTCAATAAAAAAGCCTGCTGAGTTTGTTAACTAAGCAGGCTTTTTTGTGTCTCATTATTTGTCTAAATACTAAGGTGTTAAAACCGTATCATACGCCACAGGTAATAAATCAGGGTGGCTTAGAGAAAAGTGCAGGCCGCGGCTTTCTTTTCTTAAAATGGCGCAGCGAATAATCAATTCTGATACTTCAACTAAGTTACGCAGTTCTAATAAATCGCTGGTAACTTTGTGGTTGCCATAAAACTCTAAAATTTCTTGGCGTAATAATTCAATACGATGTTGTGCGCGCACTAGGCGTTTATCAGTACGCACAATCCCCACGTAATCCCACATGAAGCGGCGCAGTTCATCCCAGTTGTGACTGATGACAACGTCTTCATCTGAATCCGTTACTTGGCTTTCATCCCAGTCTGGTGCAAAGGCCACGTCATGTTTTTCTTTGATTGTATTAAGAATATGTTCAGCGGCACTTTTCCCATAAACAATGCATTCTAATAATGAATTACTGGCTAGACGGTTCGCTCCGTGTAAACCGGTATGGGCGCTTTCACCCACAGCGTATAAATTAGGCACATCGGTGCGGCCCATGTAATCCGTAACGATGCCGCCACAGGTATAGTGGGCGGCAGGTACCACTGGGATTGGCTGTTTGGTCATGTCGATGCCATATTCTAGGCAGCGTTCATAAATCGTAGGGAAGTGGCTAATAATAAAATCTTTGTCTTTGTGGCTGATGTCCAAATACAGACAATCAGCCCCGAGGCGTTTCATTTCGTGGTCAATGGCGCGGGCCACAATGTCACGGGGGGCAAGCTCAGCACGTTCATCAAATTTGTGCATAAAGCGTTCGCCATTTGGCAATAATAGAAAACCCCCTTCACCGCGAACCGCTTCGGTAATCAAAAAGCTTTTGGCTTGTGGGTGGTACAGGCAAGTAGGATGAAATTGATTGAACTCCATGTTGGCCACACGACAACCTGCGCGCCAAGCCATGGCAATGCCGTCGCCAGACGTGCCATCAGGATTACTGGTGTATAAATAGGATTTACTGGCGCCACCTGATGCAATCACTACGGTGCGCGCGCGGAAGGTTTCCACATGGCCAGTTTCATCATTTAAGACATAAGCGCCTGCAACCCCTTTGCCCTGCATACCAAATTTTTCACAGGTAATTAAGTCGATGGCCATACGTCGTTCAAACAAATTGATATTGGGGTGGGATAAAGCTTGGCCGATAAGGGCTTCACTTACCGCAGCGCCAGTGGCGTCAGCTGAGTGAATGATTCGGCGATGGCTGTGGCCACCTTCTTTGGTTAAGTGGTAATCATCACCTTGTTTATCAAATTGCACTTGCTGTTCAATGAGCCAATTAATGGCTTCGGTGCCGTTTTCCACCGTGTGTTTAACGGCGTTGTAATTACATAGGCCAGCACCGGCATTAAGGGTGTCGTTAATATGGGCTTTAACGGAATCTTCGCTGTCTAATACCGCAGCAATGCCCCCTTGAGCCCAGCGGGTGCTGCCACTGTCTAGGGTGTCTTTGCTTAATACGGCTACTTTCGCCGAGTCGGCCACATTCAGTGCCACCGCTAAACCGGCGGCGCCGCTGCCAATCACCAAAACATCAAAAACCTGTCGCGGATCCATAATCAACCATTAACTGCATTTAAAGAGGTCGCCACTATACTGCGAAGGCTCAGTTGAAAGAAGTGCATAAAGCGGCAAAGTAGCTCGTAAACGACTGCAAAAAGCATAAAATGCTGATTTATCACAATAAATTTGCTTTTGCCCTGAACTTTTAGAAGAGCAAGAGCTCCAATGCCAGCATAGAATAATCAGACTTGATGTTTCTTTTAGTGTTTAACACTGCAAAGAATAGTCAATGGCCGCAAGGTCAGCGCTGGTAGACGCGCGGGGGAGCAATGTCAGCACAAGATTCCGGTCAAGATAATGACCAGTTATTAGTACAACGAGTTCAAAAGGGTGATAAACACGCTTTTGACTTGTTGGTACTCAAACATCAGCACAAGGTTATGTCGTTGATCTCTCGTTATATCCACGATATGGCTGAGGTACAAGATGTGGCACAAGAGGCGTTTATTAAAGCCTATCGTGCGTTACCGAACTTCCGTGGTGATAGTCAGTTTTACACCTGGTTGTATCGCATCGCGGTGAACACGGCTAAAAATCATTTGGTGAGTCGTGGCCGTCGCCCGCCATCTCAAGATGTTGATGTAATGGATGCGGAACATTTGGGCAGTGCCAACGCTCTAAGTGATGTGGCCAGTCCTGAGCGTTTAATTGCTCGAGATGAATTAAAAGAAGTGGTGTTCGATGCCATTGATAAATTGCCTGATGAACTGCGTACCGCCATTACGTTGCGCGAATTAGAAGGCATGAGTTACGACGAAATCAGTGAAAGCATGGGTTGCCCAATTGGCACTGTACGTTCACGAATTTTTAGAGCCCGTGAAGCCATAGATAAAGCCATGGCCCCACTGCTTGAACACACTGAAAATAAAACCGCTTAGGCCAACAGAAACGTTGAGGTGATTATGACTGAAAAACAAACCGAATCCTTGTCGGCCTTTATGGATGGACAAAGTGATGAGCTGAGCCTGCGTCGTTTATTAAAAGACACAGCCAATGACGCCGAATTAAAAGCCACTTGGGGCCGTTACCATCAAGCTCGTGCAACCATGGATGCTGAAACCGCACCCTTTGCCAAACTAGACATTAGTGCAGGCGTCTCGTCTTTCATTGCGGATGAAGCCCCGTTGAAACCGGCTTCAAAGCCGATCTTTAAAACCTTTGCCGGTTTGTCCGTGGCGGCCAGTGTGGCGTTTGCCATTGTGGTGGGTGCACGTTTTAACCCGTTAATGGATCATAATGCTCAGCTTGCCGATAAAGGCCAAGAGACTGATGTGAAAATTGTAGCGCCATCGATTCCTCGTGGGCCTATTTCTAGCCCAAGCATGATTGCACAATCAGGAAATCTAGAAGGGGTAGACGAGCAGCAATTACAGCAAGCTCAAGAGCGTTTGAACTCTTACCTTAAACGCCACGCGCAAGACAGTGCATTAGGCCAAGGCCGCACCGCTATGCCGTTTGCTCGTGTAGTTAACTTTGAAAAATCATCGCCACAAAAGGTAAATGAATGATTCGTTTTTTTACTTTCATAGGTTTACTGAGCTTAGCGCTAAACCTATGGGCCGATACTGATAAAGCCGCTGGGGCACAAAGCGGACAATCGCTGAATGCCCAAGGCTGGTATGAGCGCATGTTAGAGCATTCGCCCAGTGCGAATTACTCGGGTATTTTTGTGCATCAAGCGGGCAATCAAACACAAAGTGTTGAGATTGTGCATGGCATGAACGATGGCGAAATTTGGGAGCGTCTTTTGCACCTAGATGGCCAAGTACGTGAAGTGATTCGCCGTGGCGATGACTTATATTGCATCCACCCAGACTCCTCTGTTGAACAAGTTCAGCAGCAGGGTAGCTCGCCATTTGGTAATAAACCTCAAGGGGATTTTAATCAGCTAGCACGGGCTTATGACTTCCGCTTGTTAGGCAAGCAGCGCATTGCCGGGCGATTGGTGATTGGGGTGCAATTAGTGCCTAAAGATAAAATTCGCCATGCCTATCAATTGTGGATCGACGTGCAAACCTCGGTGCCTTTAAGAACGGAATTAATTACCCTGTCGGGCAATGTATTAGAGCGTTATCAATTTAGTTATTTCAAAGAAAGTGACGGCTTTAAAGCAGCGCACTTTGAGCCTAAAAACAAAGGCGCTAAATTAGAGCTGGCTAAAAGCAGTGAAGTATTGCAAGCCCGCGAAGGGGATGTGCTGGAGTGGCGTTTGAACTGGATGCCGTCAGGCTTTTTGGATCAAGCTGCAAAAGGCCATGCTCCTAAATTGTCGGCTCGCCGTATGTACAGTGATGGCATTGTCATGTTCTCAGTGTATGTAGAGGGTGTGGAGAAAGTACAAGACGAAGGCACAGCGCAAGCAGGACCTACGGTTCTGGCTGTGCAACATAAGCAGTGGCAAGGCCGTACACACCGCATCACGGTGGTCGGAGAGATCCCTGCACAAACAGCCACTAAAATAGCTCAGTCAGTGGAGTTGTTGTAATAACACCGCTAATACACGTTATCTGAGATTTAAGAGGGGCAGTTGAGGTAAACTGGCCTTCTTTTTAGACGTAAAGATAGACTCATGGTTGAAGAAAACGCCAAAGTTTTAAAAGTAGAAGGTGACGTGGTCTGGGTTCAGGCCATTCAGCAAAGTGCCTGTGGTTCTTGTCAGGCGCAAAAAGGTTGTGGTCACAGTTTGCTGGCTAAAACAGGGCAACGCCAAATTGACTTACCAGTGGCTCGCAATGGGCTTGAGGTAAGTGTTAATGATCAGGTGGTCATAGGTGTGCCAGAGCAAGCCATTCTTAAATCCTCAATGTTGATGTATGGCGTGCCGCTGGGTGCCATGCTGGTGGTTGCGACGATCATGAGTTTATTAGGCCTAACTGAGCTTATGGTGATATTAGGTTCGTTTATCTCTTTGCTTGTTGGTTTTTTCTGGGTCGCTCGTCATGCTAAAACCTTAAGTATTGAAGCTTGGCACCCTAAATTAATATCAAAGGCGCAAGCCAGCCAAAGCGAAATTCCCATGTGTGAGATACACTAATAAGATCAATTGAATAAAAATATAAAACGGAGCTTTTTGTTTATGAAATACTTGTTGTGCCTTTGCCTTCTTTTTACCGCACTTTCGGCATCCGCTCAGCTTCCTGATTTCACAGAGCTGGTGCAGGACTCAAGTCCTGCTGTCGTGAATATCAGCACCACCCAAAAACAACAATCCCGATTTAGTCATCAGGATATCCCTCAAGGTGTACCAGAGATTTTCCGTCACTTTTTTGGGGCACCTCAAAACCCGAGAAGCAATCCAAGAGGCAATGGCCAAGAACGAGCATCATTGGGCTCAGGTTTTATTGTCAGCAGTGATGGCTATATTCTTACCAATAATCATGTGATCGATGGAGCCGATCAGATTTTTGTGCGCTTAAATGACCGTCGTGAATTTGAAGCTAATTTGATCGGATCAGACCCCAGCTCTGATTTAGCCTTATTAAAAGTAAAGGCCAAAAACTTACCTACGGTTGAAGTGGGCAATAGCGAAAAACTAAAAGTGGGTGAATGGGTAGTGGCCATTGGTAGTCCATTTGGTTTTGACTACAGTGTGACGGCGGGTATTGTCAGCGCGAAAGGCCGCAGTTTACCTAACGAAAACTATGTGCCGTTTATTCAAACCGATGTGGCTATTAACCCAGGTAACTCTGGCGGCCCTTTATTTAACTTAGACGGCGAAGTAGTGGGCATTAACTCGCAAATCTATACCCGTAGTGGTGGTTTTATGGGGCTTAGTTTTGCTATTCCTATGAACGTGGCCATGGAAGTGGTGGATCAGCTTAAAGAAAGTGGCAGCGTTACCCGAGGTTGGTTAGGTGTGGCCATTCAAGAGGTGGATAAAGAATTAGCCGAAAGCTTTGGTTTGAGAAAAGCTGCTGGAGCATTGGTTAGTCAAGTGGTTCAGCATGGCCCTGCTGATGAAGCCGGAGTGAAATACGGCGACATCATTACTCATTTTAATGGTAAAAAAGTGGTATTGAGCAGCGACCTTCCTCACCTAGTGGGCCGTGTACGCCCAGGTGCGAAAGCCAAATTAAAAGTGGTGCGCCACGGTAAAACCAAAACCTTAACTGTAAAAATTGGTGCGCTTCCACAAGAAGGCGTGGCTCATAACGGTAGTCAGCGTCAGCAGGACCAGCTTCAATCTGTGAATCGTCTGGGTATTGATGTGATAGAGCTCTCCACTAGCCAGCGCAGGCAGTGGGATACAGACGGAGTGATGGTGAAAAACGTTCGCCAAGGGGCTGGCGGTAACGCAGGCCTTGTGAGCGGTGATGTGATCACCATGATTTATGGAGAGATCATTCGAGACATGGCTGATTTCCAGCGTGTGGTGAAATCCCTTCCTAAAGGCCGCAGTGTGCCCATGCGCATTGTTCGCCGTGGGGCGCCAATGTTTATTCCTTTAAGAGTGAATGATTAATCTCTTTGTAGCTTGTTTATTAAGTGATTAAAGCAAAAGCCTAGACTCTGAATTTGAACAGTGTCTAGGCTTTTTTTGTTTTAGGTTAGCAGCGAGCTAAGCCAAAATACTCAGCCTTTTTTCTTAACTTATTGTGGCTGAGGATCTGATAGTATCTGCACACTTTTTATGTGGCGGATTTTTAGCTTTGTCTCACCTTTCTTCTCTTTCAATAACTCTTCTATTTGTTTTTTTGGTAATGGGCTGTTCAGAGTGCTCACTGGACTCTTGTGATTATGATCCAGAAAAAATTGCGATTTGGTCTGAAACAGATAATTCTTTGGCTGTGATTATTGAGGATTTAGGCGAAAAGGATGAGCAAAAAGATAATCATAGTTACTTATACACGCTTGATCTTGACGGCTCTAGATTTGAAAAATCATTAGAGCTGAATGATAAACAATATATTTTGTATTTTAATGAGGCTAACCAGTATGTGGTGGTTGGCGATACGCCTAATCAGAAGATATATAATAAGCATTGGGGGGCGGGGGATCGTTATGAGCTACTAGACTTAACTAATGGCAATAATACCGTGCTGGCGGATTTTAATAATGAGCCGTGTTTAGGGTATCGAGTTATACCTTCCATAGATGGTAACCACATTGCTCGAATAACATTTCAGGGGCAGCAAAACGGAACCCTTCAATTTAGCGAGACCAGTGGCAATATAACGGTTACTAGTCCATTTTATTATGAGGAAAACTTAGAATCTAATATCGGTTGTTCAAAATTAATATTAGAGGTTGAGTTCATTGATGTGTTAACTGGCGCTGTGATCACAAAAGTGACCAGTACTGATCCAAGTTTAAAATATCACGTGTATGAAGGTTATGTGATAAGTGTTTATTTGGAAGCTTTGTGGGGGCAGACTGGTTTAATTATCCAAAATTTTGATTTAAGCAATATTAATTCAGAGTATTCACTTATTACAGTTGACGGTTTGGTATCAGCTTATTCAAAATCTGAGGGCTGCGGGCAATATGTTACAAGCTCAGGTGTGTATTCTCAAAATGGTGCACAGGCCATTGTAATTGGATTTGAGGGGGCGACAGAGGCTCAGGTAACAATAACTGAAGATGTGGCAGAGGAGAATATTGTATGCCTGCCTTGAAGTTGTTTGTTTATTTTTTATTGTTAGCGGGAGTCTGTTTTTCTAGTTTGAGCTTAGCTTTGCCTCAAGAATCAGTTCAGAAAAATGAAAAAGGCTTTTTTGATAAGGGTATGCTGGGTATTGGTAGATTTGTCAGTTATTCCTATAACAATACTCCCAGTGTTTCTCAGGGCGTTAATATTTCATCCCAATGGATTGATCAAAATTTTTTAAGTGAAGTGTCCTTTAGTTTTCAGGAGAGTGAAGTGGAGGTGGTGAGCCCTGTAAAACCAAGTAATGCTTTGAGAATGTGGGACTTACGATATTCATGGGAGGACCTTGCAGGGCGTAAGCAGGTGAAAGGAGGGTATTGGATGCCTAGCTTAGGGGTGCGCTATAAACAAAAGCTAAAGGTCTTATGCCCAAAAGTCGATAATTACTGCTTCAATCTTTATTCCGATGAATGGAAAGAAGTGGATAAAGAAGGTTTTTTTAAACCTCTATTTTCAGTGAAATACGGGTTTCGAGTGCCAATAAGAAGGGTGTGGCTAAGGGTAGAGAGCCAGTTTTTAACGGATACTGAGAACGAATTTATTGGTGCAAGTATTTCTCTTTTTTATGGTGGGTTGGGGCACTAATGGCCTGATATAACTCACTTCCTGTTCAAATTATGAATACAATTTCTGAAATTGGGCTGTAATCATAGGTAAATGAGTATTCAGCTAGGGTAACTCTTAACGCTCTCCTTCCGTATAAAAGCCCCTTTACTCGCCACAAGCCCCTCTCTAGTGTACAATTTGGCGCAATTTTCACCTATTAGGTTGTCGTGTCTGTGAGCAGTCTGGAACACATTCGTAATTTCTCAATTATCGCCCATATCGACCATGGTAAATCTACCTTGGCGGACCGCTTTATCTCCCATTGTGAGGGCTTAAGCGACCGTGAAATGCAGGCGCAAGTACTGGACAGCATGGATATCGAGCGTGAGCGCGGTATTACCATCAAAGCTCAGTCTGTAACCCTTGATTACAATGCCAAAGATGGCAAAACGTATCAGTTAAACTTCATCGATACCCCTGGGCACGTGGATTTCAGTTACGAAGTATCTCGCTCTCTAGCGGCCTGTGAAGGTGCGTTATTGGTAGTGGATGCCGCACAAGGTGTTGAAGCTCAGTCTGTAGCCAACTGCTATACCGCCATCGAGCAAGACCTTGAAGTGGTACCCGTATTAAACAAAATGGATTTGCCTCAAGCAGACCCAGATAAAGTAAGCCAAGAAATCGAAGAGATCATTGGTATCGATGCCACAGACGCAGTGCAGTGCAGTGCCAAAAGTGGTTTGGGCATTGAAGATGTTTTAGAAGACATGATTCATAAAATCCCGCCTCCGCAAGGGGATATCGACGGTGATCTACAATGTCTAATCATCGACTCTTGGTTTGACAGTTATTTAGGCGTTGTATCCCTTGTGCGTGTGGTAAACGGTACGTTGCGTAAAGGCGACAAGATTCGCGTGATGAGTACAGGCCGAGATTGGCAGGCTGATAGTGTTGGCATATTCACACCTAAGCGTGTGGTAACCAATGTGCTTAAAGCCGGTGAAGTAGGTTTCATCTGTGCCGGCATTAAAGACATTCACGGCGCGCCAGTGGGGGATACCATTGCCCTTGCTAAAAAAGCCGAAGACACTGACATGCTACCGGGTTTCTCTAAAGTGAAGCCTCAGGTATACGCAGGTTTGTTCCCGGTTTCTTCTGATCAATACGAAGACTTCCGCGATGCATTGGACAAATTATCGTTAAACGATGCCTCGTTATTCTTCGAACCAGAAAGTTCAGACGCACTAGGTTTGGGTTTCCGCTGTGGTTTCCTTGGCATGCTGCACATGGAGATCATCCAAGAGCGTTTAGAGCGTGAATACAATCTTGATTTGATCACTACTGCGCCAACTGTGGTGTATTCACTGGCCATGAACGATGGCTCGCTTATTGAAGTGGCCAACCCATCTAGACTGCCTGATCCAAGTAAAATTGAAGAAATGCGTGAACCGATCTGTGAGGCCAATATTCTTGTGCCAAAAGAAATGGTCGGTAACGTAATCACGTTATGTGTTGAAAAACGCGGCGTGCAAAAAGACATGAACTTCACCGGTACTCAGGTGGCGTTGAAATACGACATGCCAATGAGTGAAGTGGTTGGTGATTTCTTTGACCGTTTGAAGTCAGTATCAAAAGGTTATGCCTCGCTTGATTATAGTTTTGTGCGTTTTGAAGCGGCACCGCTTGTACGTATGGATATTTTGATTAACGGTGAGCGAGTAGATGCCCTAGCGGTGATTATTCACCGTGATAAAACACGCACTTATGGTCGTGCTTTATGTGAAAAGCTAGCGGAATTGATTCCTCGTCAAATGTTTGATGTGGCGATCCAGTCTTCTATCGGCAATCAAATTACTTCTCGTTCAACCGTTAAGGCGTTACGTAAAAACGTAACAGCCAAATGTTACGGTGGCGATATCAGTCGTAAGAAGAAATTACTACAGAAACAAAAAGACGGTAAAAAACGCATGAAACAAGTAGGTAATGTGGAAGTACCACAGTCTGCTTTCCATGCGGTACTATCTATCGACAGTTAACAAAAAATGAGAAAGGGTCAGCAGTAAAGCCCTTTCGATTATGGTTTCATGTTTTCTAAGTTGGGGTTGTCATTTGGCAGCCCATAATAATAAAAATAAACTTAGGTATGCAGGATGCGTAAACAAAAAGGCTCAGGCCTGATTTTATTGCTATTAGTACTCAGCTTGGCCATTCCCGGTTCTATGCTGGTACTAAAGTTGTCCCCTTTGTATTTCGATCAATACGAAGCAGAAGATCTTTTAACAAGCTTGCAAGAGAACCCCGGCGCTACAAAGCTGGAGGACGCCTCAACACTTGACCTCAAAGATACACTGCAGGATATGTTTGAGGCCGAAAGCTTGGATCATTTATATGAGTTTGTATTAGTACAAGATTTTGGCTTATATAAAAGAATCACCATGGAATATGAACGTCGTGTGGAGTTGGTTTCCAACATAGACATTATCGTTACATTTGAATTTGATATAGAACTCAGTGAATAACCCATTAATTAAATTAAGCCAACGTATTGGCTACAACTTCAAAGATGAAAGTTTAATCCAACTTGCGCTGACACACCGTAGCAAGGGAGATAAAAACAATGAGCGCCTAGAGTTTTTAGGTGACAGTATTGTGAACTTTGTCATTGCTGAAGCATTGTTTAGAAAATTCCCGCAAGCCAAAGAGGGCAAATTGAGTCGTCTACGCGCTGACATGGTTCGCGGTACAACGTTGGCTGAATTAGGTCGTGAATTTGATCTGGGTGACTTTTTAGTTTTAGGCTCAGGCGAACTTAAAAGCGGCGGCTTTAATCGTGAATCCATTTTGGCTGATGCGGTGGAAGCCATCATCGGTGCTATCTATCTAGATTCCGGAATGGAAGTCACACAAGAACGTATCCTAAGCTGGTACGACAGCCGTTTAAAACAGCTAAAACTGGATACCGTGGTTAAAGACCCAAAAACTCGTTTGCAAGAATACATGCAAAAGAGCCAAGGGCGCTTACCAAAATACGAAGTATTAGAAGTCATTGGTCAAGCCCATGATCAGCAGTTTAAAGTAAGCTGCTGGATAGAAAGCCTGCCTGAGGTGACAGTGGGTATGGGTTCTAGTCGTCGTCATGCCGAGCAAAACTCGGCAGAAAAAGCCTTGAAAGCATTAGGCGTTGAATAATGCGATTTGATGTTTGTCTTAGCCAAATTACAGTGAACACTAGCTTTTCAGAAATAGCCTTAGGGGCATTTGGAGTCGAAAAATGAGTGACGTAGATAATCAGAATCCAACTGAAAAGTGTGGTTACATTGCTATTGTAGGTCGCCCTAATGTGGGTAAATCCACATTATTGAACCGCATTCTTGGCCAAAAGCTAAGCATCACCTCTCGTAAGCCACAAACCACGCGTCATCAAATTTTAGGTATGAAAACCGTTGATGAAGTGCAGGCCATTTATGTGGATACACCAGGGTTGCATGAAGGTTATACGGAAAAAGCGTTAAACCGTTACATCAACAAAGTGGCGTCTAGCACCATCAAAGACGTGGACCTTGTGGTATTTGTTATTGACCGCACTAAGTGGACTACCGAAGACCAAGTGGTATTAGAAAAAATTAAAGCGGTTAATGTGCCTTGTATTTTAGCTGTGAACAAAGTGGACTTCTTGGCAGATAAAACGGACTTGCTACCGTTTTTACAAGACGTATCCAAAAAAATGGATTTCTTAGATGTGTTTCCTATCAGTGCAAAACTGGGGCAAAACGTTGAAGAGCTTGAAAGTAAGATCGCCCAGCACATTCCTGAAAGCATTCACTTTTACGATAAAGATCAATTTACTGATCGCAGCGCGCGTTTTTTAGCCGCCGAGTTAGTACGTGAAAAAATCATGCGTCAATTAGGTGAAGAACTGCCATACAGCATGACGGTTGAGATTGAAAAGTTTGAAGAAAGCGAACGCCTAATAACTATTCACGCTTTAATTTTGGTTGAACGTGATGGGCAGAAGAAAATATTGATCGGCGATAAAGGCGCTCGTATCAAACAAATTGGTACTGATGCCCGTTTGGATATGGAAGCCTTGTTTGATTCCAAAGTGATGCTGAATACTTGGGTGAAAGTGAAAGGTGGTTGGGCAGATGATGAACGAGCCCTTAAGTCTTTAGGTTACACCGACTTAGATTGATTAATGGTGGGAAGCTAGCTGCGTTGCTGAAACGGCGTTAGATTTAAAATTTAGTTCGTTACATAGCTCCGCTATGCGCCTTACTTAATTTTAAATCTGCCTTGTCTCAGCGGCTTCGCTGACGCTTCAGCGAATTTGATGAAGCCTGTCCTAGTTGAGCTTGGGCTGTCAACTTAGTCATCCTACACTATCTGATTATATCGTTACTGATAATACCCATTACTTTGAAATAAAAAGAATTAAAACAATATTTAGCTTCATTAAAATCGATTAGTTCTTTGTATATGATTAAACAGCGAGCCTACGTTTTACACACCCGCGCTTATCGAGAGACAAGCGCTTTGGTGGACTTTTTTACCCCAGATTATGGCTTGATGCGCTGCATGGCTCGCGGCGTGAAAAAAAATATGAGCCAAGGGCAAAGCCTACAACCTTTTTTATCCTATGATATTTTCTTTCATGGGGATTCTGATTTAAAAACCCTCGATAAATACGAAAGCCAAGGTCTGCCCATTCAATTGGCCGGTGATAGCCTGTTCAGCGGCTTTTATATTAATGAGCTGGTGTTAAGAGCCTTGCGCAGTGAAACTGATATGCAGGATGAGCTGTTATTTGAAGCGTATGAGCAGGCATTGAATAGTTTAAATCAACTTAGTTTAGAATATTGTTTGCGTCAGTTTGAATTAATATTGTTAGAGCACCTTGGCCAAAGTTACGAATGGAATATGGATTTTCGCAGTGCTGACTTTGTAGAAGCGGATGTGCATTACGGTTTTTTTGTGGAGCAGGGCATGGCCAGTGTGAGTCATATGTATGCGGCTAAAAATCCACAGCTAAGTTTTTATGGGGCCGATTTAATCAATCTGGCTAACCACGATTTAAGCCAAGACAGTACTTTAAAAATGGCCAAGCGTTTATTACGTTTGGCATTGCGTCCTATCATAGGTTATAAACCGTTACAGGCTCGCGAGCTACTTAAACAATTTAAAGCGTTATCGAACTAATTTAGAGAAAAAATATGAAAGCCACAAAGCGTGTATTGTTAGGTGTCAATATTGACCATATCGCTACCTTGCGCCAAGCCCGTGGAACCCGTTATCCCGACCCTGTTCACGCGGCATTAATGGCTGAAGAAGCCGGTGCCGATGGCATTACCTTGCACTTACGTGAAGACCGTCGCCATATTCAAGACCGTGACGTTTACATTCTTAAAGACTGCCTTAATACACGCATGAACCTTGAAATGGCCGTGACGGAAGAGATGATTAATATCGCCTGCGAAGTAAAACCTGCAGCGGTTTGTCTCGTACCAGAAAAACGCGAAGAGCTAACCACTGAAGGTGGTTTAGATGTGTTGGGTAATGAGGCAAGTATTAAAGATGCCTGTACACGCTTAGCCAAAGTGGGTTCTGAAGTATCATTGTTCATTGATTCGGATGAAAAACAGATTGATGCCGCGGTGCGTTGTGGCGCACCCGTGATTGAGATTCACACTGGACATTATGCCGATGCTCAATCACCAGAAGAGCAGCAAAAAGAATTTGCGCGTATCAGTAAAGGCACCGCTTACGCGCTGGAAAAAGGTCTGATTGTGAACGCAGGCCATGGCTTGCATTACCACAACACAGAAGCCATTGCGGCCATACCGGGCATTAACGAATTAAACATTGGCCACAGCATGATGGCTCACGCTATGTTTGTCGGTTTGAAACAAGCCGTGGTTGAAATGCGCGATTTAATTCAAAAAGCATCGGCTTAACATTAACAATGCTAGGCCTATGAAACACGGAGTAGGCCTAAGCGGATAATACTATGACCCTTGCCATTGGCACTGACATTGTCGAAATCGCGCGTATACAAGCTGTCTATGAGCGACAAGGCCAAAAAATTGTTGAGCGA